>Ga0105028_100026_pt1 | contig 17973 bp, 40 predicted proteins | sample RS_106metaG_FD_91478 | JGI IMG/M metagenome (GOLD analysis project Ga0105028, IMG submission 91478) | Switchgrass associated microbial communities from Austin, Texas, USA, to study host-microbe interactions - RS_106 metaG | ecosystem: Host-associated > Plants > Roots > Rhizosphere | place: USA...
CCACCGAGCCGACCCCCGCGGACCAGAATGGCGACGAGCTGGACTGCGGCGACATCAGCGACGCCGAGGCGCAGAGCATCCTGAACTCCGACCGCTCGGACCCCAACCGATTCGACGCGGACGGGGACGGGATCGCGTGTGAGGTCGAGGTGGTCGACGACGGGAACTCAGCCTCGTCCGGCGGCGTGGTGGCCCCGTCCGGCGGCGTGGCGACGGGGGTCGGCCCGGCGTGAACCGACTGATCGGCGCAGGCGTGGCTGCGCTGGTCGGTCTGGCCCTGGTCTCCTGTGGCGCGGGTGAACCCCCCGCGCTGAAGGATGAGCCGGGCGGAGGAGCGGCCACGGCTCCCGCTCCTCCGCCCACCGAAGCGCCGGACCCCGCGTCCGTGTCCATCCCGAAGATCGACGCAGAGTCCTCGCTCATCCCGCTCGGACTCACCATCGACGGTGAGCTCGAAGTCCCGGACGTGCGCGAGCCGCTCCAGGCGGGTTGGTACGCCGGACAGAACAAGGATGAGCCCGGCGACGAGTGGGACCCGGGCGAACCCGGACCGGCCGTCATCGCCGGACACATCGACGGGCTGCACTCGGACGGCACGAAGGGCGCCCCCGGCATCTTCGCGAACCTGTCCAGGCTCGCACCCGGCGACCAGATCCTGGTCGACCGGGAGGACGGAGTTCAGCTCACGTTCACCGTCTACCGAGTGGAACAGGTGTCGAAAGAGCACTTCCCCACCCAGGAGGTCTACGGCGCCACTGTGGACCCCGAGCTGCGGCTGATCACGTGCGGCGGCCCGTTCGACCACGCGCAGGGTCACTACACCGAGAACACGGTCGTGTTCGCGAAGGAGGCCGCGACGTGATGCCCGGGTCCGCCCCGAGGGACCGGCGTTGCACATGCGGCCACGGCGAAGCCGCGCACGAGCACTGGCGTCCCGGCATGGAGTGCTCCGTGCTGGGGTGCCCGTGCCCGGCGTTCTGGCGCGGCCCCATGACGATCCTGCGCGAGCTCTACCGGCGCGTGGTGTGGGGTCGATAGGCCGATGACCGAGTCCCGAGCAGACGCCTACCGGCAGCTCGCGGACGCACTGGACGAGATCGAACTCTGGCGCAACCTCGCGCCGCTGCTCCCCTTTGCCGTGCACTTCGACCATCGCGCCGAGCGGGTCCAGTCACGCATCCCCACGCAGCGCTCCCCCCGAGAGTTCGTCGTCCCGCGTCGCGCGCTGCCCACCGGAACCCCCAGTACTCCCAACGTGCGCTGGGGGACGAGGAGTCACCGATGAGCATCTGGTCCCTGTTCTGGCCGTCCGCGGCCGTCTCAGACCTCCAGCGCGACACCGCAGCGATGCGGCTCGTGCTGGCGGATGTCGTCGCCTACCTGAAGGAGATCAAGACCGCCATGGCCGCAGACCGCGACCTGCTCGCGCAGCTCGCTTCCGACATGTCCGCTCTCGCTACCCCCGTCCAGTCCCTGATCGAGTCCGAGGCCGCTCTCCGCGCTCGCGTGGTCGAGCTGGAGGGCCAGGCCGCCGCCGACGAGGCGGGCGACCTGGCCGCCGCGCAGGCCGTCAAGGACGCGTTCGACTCGGTGGCGGAGAAGTTCCGCGCCGAGCCCGAGGTCCCCGACGTGGAGCCCCTGCCCGAGGTCCCCGAGACCCCGGTCGAGGGTGGCGACGAGGCCGCCGCCGAGGACGAGAACGCCTGATCCTCCCGACCGGACGTCCCGCCACTGCTCCCCGGTGGCGGGGCGTCCACCCCTGCGAAGGAGAGCCGTGTCCAATCCCTGGGGGGAGTTCGTCCCCGACCCGCTGGCGCCCGGCGGCTTCCGCTGGCGCCGACACGACGAGCCCGAGCCGACCGGCCTGCTCCCGATCGTGACCCCTGCGCTGGGCGCCGAGTCCGCGGCCGAGCCCGAGCCGGCCGCGCTCGCCGAGCCGCCCGATCACGAGGACCTCCGGGCCGTGAACCCGGACGAGTTCCCGCCGTTCGACACGATCGACTCGCAGATGATCCGCTCGATCCGGGGGCCCGCCTGATGGCCACCTCGCAGAACGGCTGGAGCGCCAACGACCGCGGCCTGATCGCGTCCTACCAGCTCCCGGGCGGCAAGGTCGCACTGCGCGCCGGGGACGTGAGCGTGGTCCTGCTCTGGGTCGCGAACGAGTTCCACCGCCGGGTCGAGCCGCTGCGCTGGCCGGGCAACTGGGGCTACGCCGAGCGTCCGATCCGCGGCTCGACCACCACGTTGTCCAACCACGCGTCCGGGACGGCCCTCGACCTGAACGCACCGGCCCACCCCCTCGGCAAGGTCGGCACCTTCTCCGCGGCCCAGGTGAAGGCCATCCGGGAGATCCTGCGCTACTGCGAGGGCACCGTCCGGTGGGGCGGCGACTACTCCGGGCGCAAGGACGAGATGCACTTCGAGATCAACGCCGGGGCGGCCGCCGTCCGGCGCGTCGCGGACAAGATCCGCACCCAGAACAACCCACAGGAGGACGAGTTGAGCCAGGCCCAGGTCGACCAGCTGCGCCGCGACATCGGGTTCGCGCGTGACCAGATCCTGACCCGTCTCGGCGTGAACAACCCCAGCGCCGCGCCGGCGAAGCTCACGCCCGAGCAGCTGGCCGGGATCGACCCGGCTCGGCGCGTGGATGTCGGGTGGGCCCGGGACCAGACCCTGTCCGAGCTCGGCGCGGTGAAGGCCGAGCACGCGCAGCTGCGTGCGCTGGTCGAGCACCTCGTGGACGTCGTCGAGGCGGTCGCGGACAAGGTCGGTGTCCCGCTCCAGCCCCCGTCCCCGCCCGCGGCCTAGATGGGCGCGCACAGCCTCCGCACGACCGGTGCGGATGAACCCGAAGGGGAGTCCTCCATGTCCGTCCGTAGGGAGCCCGCGCTCCTGCTGATCAGCCTGCTCGCCCCGACCGTGCAGGCCCTGGCCGCGTTCGTCTTCGCGGCCGACGCGACCACCCAGGGCGTCGTGAACGCGGCCGCCGTGGCCGTGGCCGGCGCCATCACCGCCGTGATGGTCCGCGCCGAGAACATGGTCCCGGCCATCACCGGCGCGGCCCAGGCGCTGATCGCGCTCGTGGTCGCGTTCGGCGCGGACTGGGACGCCTCGCAGCAGGCGGCCCTGATGGTGCCGATCGGCATCATCGCCGGGTACGTGGTCCGGGAGCGCGTCGTCGCCCCGGTGTCCTCGACCACGGCGGTGAGCTGATCTAGGACGGGCGCGCGGCCGCTGATACCCTGGCCACGCGCACCGTCCGAGAATTCGTCCTCTCAGTGATCCGCGCACGAAGGCCCCCCGTCCATCGGACGGGGGGCCTTCGTTCTGCGTTCGGCCGAACATGGGTCACCCCCGGCACCGGGGGGGGAAGGCGGCCGGGGGTGACGTGGTCCAGTGTGCGCTAGGCGCTGAGCTGGTGGGCGTGATCCCAGCGCGAGCGGGTCTGGTGCGGGTCCAGCACGCGCAGCGCATGCCGGTAGGGCGAGACCCGCGCGGGTTCGTCGGCCCACCGGAGGCCACCCTCCTGATCGAAGATCAGCCGGAGGATCTGCGCGCCGGAGGTCAGCTCCACGTACAGCCCGAGATCATGCCGCCGGGTCCAGCCCTGCTGGGCGGCCAGTTCGAGCAGTCGTTCGCGCGCGGTGTGCAATGGACTTCGTCCTCTCAGTGCTAGGGCCGAGCGGCCCTGATCGTCAGAGCGTGCAGGTTACGACGGGTCGGGTAGCGGTGCACAGACCGTGAACCGAGGACGCGTCCATCCGTCCACGCCGGACTCGATCGACCACTCGGTCATCGTGCCGACCAGGGACCGGTCGAACAGCACGACACGCAGGCCTTCGCGCCGCTCGTTCGGCCACATCCCCTCGACCTCGATCTCGACCATGCCCGGACTCACCGGGACCGGAGTCCCGGTCGTGCGGGCCGCATAGTCCGGCACCCAGCCCGGCCGCACCCAGGCCGCGCACGTCCGGCACGCGTAGAGCGCGCGGACCCCGCCCTCGCACCCCGGATCGCCGCACGTCCCGTCGCAGCGCACCCGAGCGTGCACCTGGTGCAGAGTCGGCAGCGAGGCGTCGCGCCACCGGTGCTCGTGCCCCGCAGGGTCCACGTAGCGCCAGGCCGGGTCCGGCTTCGTGGCCGAGTACGACCGGACGTACTCCACCCGCGGCGCGTGCATGGTGACCTGCGCGGGGTACTCCTGGCCCTCGATCCAGACCGTGATCGGATCGTTCATCGCACCCTCCGGTTGTTCGGGTCGTCGAAGGCCCAGCGCAGCCCGCCGGTCAGCGCGTCCACCAGGTCGTCGCGCGACTTCGTGGACGGGAACATGACCATCTGCCGCTCCAGCTCCACGAACTCGCACGCGTGGAACACCGCGCCGCGCTCGTAGTGGCGCAGCGCGTCGGCCACCCGGTCGCGCTTGGACGAGCGCACGTGCTCGGTCTCCAGCCGCACGTGCCGCGGGAGCGGGTCGTAACGCGGGGACACCACGTCCAGCCACAGGTCCCCACCCTGGTTGTTCTCCACGATCACCGTGCGCACCGTCGGGTAGCGCTCGACCAGCCGCTTCACCCGACGGTGGATCTCCTCCGGGGTGATGTTCCACGCCTCGGCGTACTCCACGGTCGCGTGCATCCGCCCCGGGTGCCGGCCGACGATCACGGCCGCGGTCTGGTCGGCCGAGCGGGACGCGGTCACCGCCACGTCGAGGTACAGCGCGTGCTCCACGATCCCGGGGACCTTGCGGTAGTCCCGGTGCGTGATGAGCTCGGGCCGCCAGAACGACCCGGCCTCGTCGCCGTAGAGGGTCGGGTCGAGCAGGAAGTTGCGCATGAACTCGTCCGGGATGCGCCCGTCCACGGTGCGCCGCAGCCACTCGCCCAGGTGCGTCTCGGTCAACGGCCAGCGCTCCGGCCACAGCGAACGCTCCTCGCCGGTGTCCGGGTCGATCTTGATGCCGGGGAACAGCCGCGGGGTGATCTCGTTGTTCTCGACCCAGTCCACCCGCTCGCGGCCGCGCGCGTGCTGCGCCAGGTCATGGATCACCGACCCGTAGGACGTGGTCGTCCCGAAGATGCCGATCGCGGCCTGCGGTGAGGCCATCGGGATCACCCCGGCCGTGATGTCCAGGATGATCGAGCGCTTCTCCCGATCGGACATGGTCTCGTCCAGCGGCTCGATGTCGTCCAGGATGATCAGGTCCGGCCGGTTCGCGCCGGACTTGCGGCCCAGCGTGTTCTGGCCGAGGCCGGCGGCCGCGATCGTGCCGCCGTTGGCCACCACCGTGGCCTTGGTGTTCGAGCCGCCGAAGCCCTTGCGCAGCGCGAGCTCGGGGTAGTCACCGAGCAGCTTCGCGTTGCCGTTCTTCGGGTCCAACTCCTGGCGCAGGTTCGCCAGCTGGTTCTGGGCCATCCCGGCGTCCGCGGAGAAGGCCATGAAGTAGGACCGGTGGCCGTGGGCCAGCGCCCAGAGCGGCAGCGCGAGGAAGCACCACGAGGAGTTATGAGTGGGGATCAGCGCGCGGCCGACGAGGTACAGGTGCGACGGCGAGTCCACCTCGATGCACGAGGTCGACTGGTTCTCGACCCGCTCCACGTCCACGATGCGCCGGTTCCCAGCGGCCCGCACCCTCGTGGCGATGCGGGCGAGCTTGCGCGGCAACCGGAAGACCGGGAGCGTCGTGAAGAACGAGACTCGCCACGTCGGGCCGTGGTCGACCCCGCGGAGCATGGCGCGTCGCTCTCGCAACTTGGCCTTGATCCCGAGCGACAGGACGAGGCGCAGCACGTCCCGGGCGAGTCGCTCGTTCGACGCCGAGAACTCGCAGTTCCCTCGCGTCGTGACCGACCCGTCCGTGTCCATCAGACCCTGGAGCAGTGCCAGGCGCTGCTCGACGGACCCGGCCTGGTACTGCTCGGGGACGTGCTTGTCCCCGAGCACCCCGAGATCACGAAGGCGGGCGATCAGTGGCCGGTTCGTCCGCGGACCGATCGCCGTCTCGGGTCGGTAGCTGTGCCACTGGAACGCGGCGACGCACGTCCGGCACGGCCGGTACCTGTCCTTCCGGCGGCGGCCTATCTGGTCCACCCCCTCCCCGACCTGGACCAGCTCCAGCTCGTGCTCGCGCGGGCACAGGTGCGGCCGTGGCTTGGCCAGGTTCACGCAGAACGCGGTCTCCCTCGCGTGCGCGACCGGGTTTTCGCCCTCGGCTCGCAGCTGCTCGATCAGCTGCTCGACGTCCTGCGCGCCCGCCGTGATCGCTCCGGCGGTCGTCGTGCCGTCGCCGAGCCACGCGCCGAGGACGTACGGGGCGATCGGCAGATCGGCGGGCGGGTACTGGAGCGGCCCGGCGACCGGCACCGAGTAGCGCACCTCGCGCCTCCCGCGAGCCTCGGTCAGGAGCCACTTCTCCGCGATCCGCTCGGTCTCGACCGTGCGCTCTCCGAGAGCGGAGTAGCGGTCGTTCACCCACCACTCGTGCCGCTCGTCGGCGACGATCTGCTCGCCGTCCGAGAACGTCAGGCGGTAGCACGGCCGGTCGGTCCAGCGCTCGGACACGCGCACGACGTTGCACGGCACGCCGCGCTCGTCGAACACGCGGTCACCGACCCGCAGGTCACCGTGCGTCGTCCATCCCCGGTCCACGGTCAGGACCGGGGTGTCCAGGGCCAGCGCCTTGCCCACGCCGCGAGGCGCGACCCACCCCTCACGCCAGCGCTTCGGCTCCATCCACCGCTTCGCGGCCACGCACAGGCTCAGGTGCATCTCGTTGAACGTGATCAGGGGCGGGTCCGAGTCCTGGAGGCGCAGGTGCGGATCCTCCAGGTAGGTCAGCGCGAAGCGCAGCGGGGAGTCCCGCGTCCACTTGCGCCGGTAGTCCGCGCTGGTCTCCATGGCCGAGTGGAACAGCGGCTCGACCTCGTTCAGGAACCAGTTCGCCCAGTGCTGCGACCACTGCGGCGGCCGCGGGGCCTTCACCACGGGATCGGCTCGACGGCCGGGGACCACGGCGGTCACGGCTTCCACTCCTCGCGGTAGGGCACGGTCCAGGTGTGCTCGGGATCGAACAGGCACTCGCGCCGCCACCAGCGCGTCGGGCCGATGTAGTCGACCTCGATCACGCCGCGGAGGGTCTGCACCATCTCCGGTGCGCGCCGGACCAGGCGCAGCTCGTGGCGGCCCATCAGGCCACAGCGCGGGCACAGCACGTACTCGCCCAGCGGGTCCAGCTCGGGCGGCGGCGTGGTCGCGCGCACCGTGTACGGCCGCCGGACCCAGTCCTGCCCGAACGCCGACCAGAGCCCGAGCGCGGTCACCGCGACCAGGAAGAAGAACAGGCCCCACTCGCCCAGGTTCACGGCACCTCCTGCAGCCACTCGGTGTGGTCCGGCGGCAACTGCGGCAGGTGCGCCAGGCCGGCGGGGCCCAGGCGGTTGCCGTAGGTGTACACCTTCCACTCGTGCGCCACCTTCACGGACCGCACGCAAGGATGCGGGATCAGGGCCACCCATCGGCGCTGCTCGTAGAGATGAGTGGTGAGGTCGCGTCCCCCCAGCATCCCGTCGAGGTGATCGGCGATCATCGGATGGGCGCGCACGACCGGCACCTCGATGTACGGGACGGGCGCGACGTCAACGATCCGGCCACCCCAGGTACCGCCGACGAACAGGTGCAGGCTCACGGCGACCGCCTCCCTCGTACGTAGGTCCACCACAGCGCCCGCACCGAGCGCCGCACCTCGGCCCAGCGCTCGCCGTACCGGTCGCCGGGCACGGCCACATCCCGGGCGGCCAGGAGGCCACCCAGGACCGCGCCCAGCGGGTAGGCCATGCCCGCCAGTACGGCGAGCACCAGGGCGATCCAGCCCCACCACGGCATGCTCACGGTCATCAGTCCTTCGGTCGCAGGGGTGGGGGCTGGGGCCAGCGCCACGGCCAGTGCGGCCCGGGCACCTGGCCCAGGCCGGCGCACGGCGGGCAGGGCCGCCGTGCCACCAGCTCGCCCCCGACCATCTCGGCCGGGTGGCCCTCCAGCGCGGCCTGCTCGGCGGCCTGGCCGCGGAGCTCGTGGAACCCGCGGCCGTCGCACGTCGTGCAGGTGTCCTGCGGCGCGAAGTCGCACTCGGCCGTGCCCGAGGACTCGCCGATCCACTCCTCGCCGGCCAGGGCCACGGACTCGTGCGACGGGCCGTAGCGGCACTTCCCCCGGGTCACGCCCCAGCGCAGGACGTTCCCGGTGCGCAGGTCGGCGCCGAACGTGCGCGGCACGGCTCAGCCCTCCTCGGCCGACGGGGTGAGGGTGGCCGCGACCGGCGTGCGGGACATGCGCTCGACCACCCCGGCCAGCTGGTCCAGGTTCAGCTCGGGGGCGAGGTCCCGAGCGAGCGACAGCGCGTTCCGCGCGGCACCCAGGAGCTGGCCCCGGTCCGCGAGCGCGTGGTTGCGCTCCCGCGCGATGGCCACGAACTCCGCGCGGCGACCACTGCGCGCGGGCTCGTCGAGCCGCTCGGCGCTGCCGCGCAGTAGTCCGGCCACGTAGGCCAGGTGCGCGGCCGCCGCGACCGTCTCAGCGCCGCGCTGGTCGGCGAACTTGGCCAGCTCGGCGGCCAGCTCGACCGCGCGGTCCGCGGCCTCGGCCAGGTGGTCGGTCATCGGGAGTTCCTCCGTCGCGGGTCGGTCGGGACGTACACCGGCCGGATCTGGCCGGTGCGGATGCGGCGCCGGATCTCCAGGCAGGCCACCAGGCCGCCCAGCGCGAGGCCGAGCACGAGGCCGACGCCGGTGATGGCCTGCCCGGCCAGGACCGCGTCCTCGGTCGAGCCCCAGGCCACCCGGCCGACGACCACGGTCGTGACCGTCAGGCCCAGGCCGGTGCCACCGACGCCGCCGCCGAGCAACGACCCGACCACCAGCGCGGCGTGGTCCTGCTCGTGGTGGCCGCTCACTTCGTCCGCCCCCACATCCGCACGAGCACCCACCCGAGCCACACCAGCGCGCCGGCGCCGGCGCCGCCCACGATCGCGAGCAGCGACCCACCGGACGCCCAGTAGGCGCTGATGCTCGCCGCGGACACGGCCAGGACCAGGTTCGAGACCACCTCCTGGTCGCTGGGCACCGGTCGCGGCCGGGGCTCCTCGTGCTGTGCGCTATGCCAGTCCATCCTCGATCTCCCTCGCTCTCTGTTCGTGCTCCCGGACCGCCCGCTCCAGCGCGGCGATCCCTTCGAAGTCGTGCCGGACCGGCCGACCGTCGCCATCCTCGATCTGGTGGCGGGTGGGCATAGCCGCGCCGGTCACCTTGATGTAGAGGCTCAGCAGACGCTCATAGCGCGCCTGGGCCTTGTCCAGCACGGCAGCCGCCTGCACGTAGTCCAGCGACCGGCCCTCCATCTCGCCGGTCTCCAGTGCGGCCTTGTGCGAGCGGACGACGTCGAGCGCGTCCTCCAGCGCGGTGTCCAGTTGGCCGATGGCCACCGTGCGGGCGTGTGCCGGACCGACGTAGTCCAGGAACTTGGCGTTCTCCTGGGCTTCGTTGATGAGCTGCGCGACGGTGGCATGGCTGATCGCGATGCCTCGGTCGTTGAACTTGGCCGCGATCGTGCGCAGGCTCTTGCCCTGATCCTTCAGCTCCCACGCCTCCCGGGCCAGGGCCGCCCGCTCGTCTTCGGAGGCGTCGAAACGGCCGCGCGCGGCGCCGCCGTTATCGCTCTCCGTCACCGAAACCCCCCCGTTCTGACGCTCTGTTTACACGGACCGGAGTCCGGTTACGTCCCGTGATCTTCGCTGGTCAGCGCGCTGTCAGGCGCAACGCGCGGTGCCCGCGCCGGTCAGCGTGACGGCCGCGGCGCGTCAGTCGAGCCCAGACCGTGGCCACCGTGCCGAGCACGGTGACCAGGTCGGGCGCGACGGCCGCGATGGTGAACAGCGCCCACTCGGTCACTGCTCGCCCCGGTAGGCCGCCCGGACGGTGTCGATGGCGCACCGGTAGCCGTCGAGGAACACGTCTCCGCTCGGGTACTCCAGCGCCCGGACCGGGGTGTGGCGGACGAGGTACTCCACCACCGAGGACAGGATCACGGCCACGTCCGCGTCCACCGGACCACGTCCGACCTCGCCGAGCACGTGCGCCCGGGCCTGGTCGTGCGCGTCCTTCGCGGCCCGCAGTCCGGCCGCGGACATCCGGCCGCCGGTCCGGGAGTTGTCGGTCGGGTGCTCGCTCATCGCGGCCTCGCTCCTTGCTCCAGTAGGTCGATGGCCTGGGCCAGGCGCGGCCAGAGCCGACGAACCACACGCTGGCGCCAGCGGTGCTCGGGAGCGACCCACTGCTCGATCACGTCCGCAGCGAAGGTGGCCGCGACCGCGGCGACGCGCATCGCCTCGCGCTCGGCCTCCACGGTGCGCGGCGCGCCCGCGGTCGCCGTCCAGCGGGCGCGCGCGATGGCCGCGGGCGAACGACGCCGGGTCACTTCCCGTCCCCGAAGTCGAAGCGGCGCCCACCCGGGGCGCGCCCGCCGTTGTCCTGCTGCCAGCGCGACTGCTCGGCGAGCTGACGCTCGTAGTCCTGGTACTTCAGGTACATCTTGAGCGCCGGGAAGCCGAAGATGACCGACCCGAGCAGGAACCCGAGCCACACCCCGCCCGGGACGGACATGTTGTAGACCGCGAACACGGCGCAGACGAAGAACCCGGCGTAGCACAGCCACCGGATGATCTGGCCTTCGGTGATCTCGACCTTGCGCACCTCGACCACGGACTGATCCTGGTCGTCGGCCTCGCCCTGGACGCGCCCGAGACGCCTCATGGCTCAGCCCTGCCCGTTCGTCGCGTGCTCGACCAGCTCGGCGGGCTCGGCGCGGCGGGCCGCGTCGCGCAGGGCCTTGAGGTCCTGCTCGTCCATCCCGGACAGCTCGAACAGCTCATCGGCGTGGCCGCGCACGAGCCGGAACGCCGATGCGTCGCGCGCGGTGGCCGGACGCGCCCCGGCCAGCAGGTCGAGGATGGTCGCGGCGATCGTCTCGGCCGCGATCTGGTTCTTCGCCACCGTCAGATCGGTGGGTCGGGTCACTGCCATGGGTTCGTCCTCTCAGTGTGTGGTGCGGGGGTCAGGGTCGGTCGTCGTAGTCCTGCTCGGTGCGGTAGCGGCGCGTCTCGTCCGCGCGGATGTCGGCGTGCAGCCGCGCCAGCCCGTCGTCGAGGATGGCGACGTCCTGGCCGGTGGCCACCACCTCGCGGGGAGTGGACAGGAAGTGCTCGGCCAGCTGCTCGTCGAACTCGGCCGCCCGGCGACGGCGACCCAGCGCGGCCACCGCCACGTAGCCGCCATGGCCGATCACGCCGAACCATCCGTAGGCCAGTGCGAGGACCGGGTTCTGGTCGGTGAACCCGGCCACGAGCAGGGCGAGCGCGAGCGATGTCGCGAGCCAGGCGCCGATCCAGGGGAGGATGCGCATCATCGGTCTCCGTGCCCGTTGGCGATCCGGGACGTCAGCCCGGGCTGGATACCGGCGCGGCGTGCGAGCCAGCCGGTCTTGTGCCCCAGCGCGTAGAGCTGACGGATCACGTCGTTGCGCTCGCGCACGAGCCGGTGCGCGGCCTCCTGGGCTCTCTTGGCCTCGACCGACAGCTCATCGAGCCGTCGCACGAGGTCATCCTCTGAGGTGGGCATGGTCACCGATGGTACAGCATGCTGGATCATGGGGCCAACCTCGATGCTCATGAAGCCTCCTGACGGTCGCGCAGCGGGGGCAGGTAGCCGTGTCGCCACGCCTGGTCGACCAACGCGGCTCGGTTGCGCACGCCGAACTTGCGATACATCCGCCCCAGCATCGTGTGCACGGTGGCCGCGGTGTAGTACAGCCGCTTGCCCACGTCCTGGTTCGTCAGGCCCTCGGCCACCAGGCCGAGCACGGCGCGCTCCGGGGCGGACAGACGCGGGGCCTCCCCCGGCGCGCTCTGCGCCGACGCAGTCATCAGGCGCTCCCGAACCGGTAGGACATGAACCCGCCGTACTCGGTGTTCACGATGAACCCGAGCTGGTGCAGTCGTTCGAGCTCCTCCGGGGTGAACGAGGACTCGTCCGCGTCCACCCAGAGCGTGTCGTGCTCGCAGTTGAACGGGTTGAACGCCTCCGGCTTGCTGCGCCGCAGCAGGGTCAGCGCCTCCATCAGGTCGTCCCACGGCGTCGGCTCGGCCATCACTCCTCCTCGGTGGTGTCGCCGTCGAGAATCCAGCGCGCGACCTCGCGGGCGGCCTCGGACTCGGTCGCGTTGCCGATCACGGCCTGCGCGCGGACGCGCATGTCCCAGTGCTCCCGGCGGATCTGCTCGTCGCTCTTCTTCGGCATCACGCCTCCTCGGTGGTGTCGCCGTCGAGCGCGCGCCGGAGGCCGACAACGGCGACGTGGCGGAGGATCCCGACGTTCGTTCCCCGCTCCCAGCGGCCGGCCAGGTCCCGCACCCGCTGGATCGCGGCCTGCGCGGCGGCGAGCTGGTCGGCCATCTCGCCCTGCGCCTCGGCGTCCATGCCGTCGGGGGCGTCGTCGAGCGCGGCGATCAACGCGTCGCGCAGCGCCCGCACCCGCCGCGGCGGGTGTTCAACGCCGCCGATCTGGATGGTCGGGTCACCGGACCCGGTGGCGTCGCGCTCGACGTCCAGCCCGCCGCCGACGAGCCAGCCCTGAACGCCGTCCTGGATGTAGTCCGGCTCCACGAGCGCGGACAGCTCGTCGGCCGCGTCCACGCCCTCGGGGGCGGCGGCGCGAAGGCGCTCCTGCACCTCGCGCATGCCGGTGCCCACGCAGTCCTCGCAACGCTCGTCGCTCGGCGGCTCCACGAACTGTTCGCCCGGGACGTAGTGCCCGGGGAAGTGGACGATGCCGTATCCGCCGCACGTCGAGCATGGGTCGGGGTGCGGGGGCGCGTCCACGCCCTCGGGGGCGTCGGCGAGCTGGACTTCGCGAGCCGTCGTCATGACGTCGTCGATCAGCTCGGCGCGCTTGATCGGGTCGGAGATGTAGGAGTCAGCGATGTCACCGATGCAGTCGCGGAAGTGGGCCACGTCCGCGGTCGAGGCGGCGGCCAGGGCGCGCAGCACCTCCGGGTCCGTCGGCGAGCCGGCGGCGTGCCACCGGTCCACGATCGCCCGGACCGCCTCGCCGATCTGGGTGCGGACGAGGAACGGCAGCTCCTCGCCCGCGAGACCCTCGGCGTGCTCGCCCTTGGACGGGGTGGCCAGGTGCCCTCTTACGCCGAGCCGGCTCAACAGCTCGTCGTAGTCGATGCCGTTCTCGTCGAGCCAGTCCGTCATGACCTCCAGCCATGCAGGGGTGGCGCGGTCGCGGGCGGTGGTCTCGTCGGTCATCGGTCCTGTCCTTCGTCTCCGTACACCGGGTCCTGATCCAGCGACACACCGCTGAACGGGCCTGGGATGGCCGCCTCCTCCTCGGCGGTGTCGCCGTCGTCGATCGCGTGCCGAATCTGCTTCGCGGCCCGGTGCATCTCCTCAGCCCGCGGCCAGAACGGTGCAGACGTCTCCTCGCCCTTGCGGTCCAGCTCGTCCGCCACCTTCCGTACCCGCGCGATCGCGGCCTGCGCGGCGGCGAGCTGGTCGGCCAGGAGTCGCTGCTTCTCCTCGCCCAGCTTGACCAGATCAACCAGTTGCCGACGCTCGTCGGCCGCGTCCACGCCCTCGGGGGCGGCGGCGAGCAGGTCGCGCAGAGTGCGGCTGGCGTACGCCGCGTCCTGCCGGTCCCCGGCGTCGGTGGCTGCGTACATCCGCCGCGCCGTCTCTGCGATCGCCATCAGCGCGGCCACGTCCGCGGTCGGGGCGCGCTCGTCGGCGAACACGAACTCGCCCGTGTCGTCGTAGAGCCACGGACCCACGGCGCGGCGGATCGGACGGGTGCCGAAGTTGCGGGCGTGCTGGCGGGCGAACTCCTCGCTCCGAGGTGGGTTCGACGGGCAGTAGCCGCCGTCGCTCCACTTCGCGCCCCACTCGATCGCGGCCACGTCCGCGGTCGGGGCGCCGGCCAGGGCACGCAGCACCTCCGGGTGGGCCAGCAGCGCGTCGAGGAGGTGTGCCGCGACTGCGTCCTCGTAGCCCTGCATGTCGCAGCGGTCCGGGTCCTCAGTCCAGTAGCGGACGGCCTCGGTCAGCACCGCCTCAGCAGCGGCCCGGTCGCGGGCGGTGGTCTCGTCGGTCATCGGTTCGCACGGTCCACTAGTCCAGGTCATCGTTCGTCCTCTCCGATCGGTCGCACTACCTCGGCGCGGCAGTGCGTCAGGATCGCGCCGACCTCGGCGCAGATGGTCTCGTCGGTCCCGTCCGCGGCCATGTAGCCCCCGCGGTCGGGTACGTAGGTCCAGACCTGCCCGGCCCGCGGACCGTCGATCACACGCACGTCGGCCAGCTGCTCGGCCAGCCGCGCGGCCTCCGGCTCGCCAGGCGGATGCGGCTCCTTCATCGGGTCACCCTCCGGGCCGCGGCCGGCCCGCCGTGGCGCCGACAGACCAGCTCCACGTAGACCTGGTCTCCGATGAACCCGTCCAGCCGTTCGTGCGTGGCCGGGCGACGGCAGTCCTGGTGCGCGCAACGCTCCTCGATCTCCCACCGAGCATCCGTGCAGCGCCAGAGCACGGCGATGATGACCAGGATCGGGATCGGGATCGCGAGCGCGACCATGGCGGCGAAGTCCATCGTCAGCACCACCAACGCTTGCGGCAGAACCGGGACTCGCCGTGGTCATCGTCATCGTCGCTCGGGACCGGCACGTAGGCCGTGTCGTCGTCGCGCTCGGCCTGGGGCTCGGGCTTGGGCTCCTCACCGCACTCGCGCCCGGACGGCGGAGGCACCGCGGAGTAGTCCCGGTCGTGCGCGTAGAGCTCGTCGAGGTAGGCGTCCGAGGCGTCGCCGTGGCCGCCATCGGACTCGGTGTAGATCCCCGTGTGATCCCACTTGACCATGGACACCCCGAAGTCCGACCCGTCCGCGAGCAGCACGTAGCGCAGCAGGCGCCCGTACCGGTCCCGGTCCACGCCAGGCTCGGTCACCAGCACGACCTGCCCGCCGGAGTCGCGCATGAGGACCTCCTGCGCCCAGGCGGTGGCCTTGGCTCCGCCTGGGGTCTTGTTCTTCCCGCTGGCCTCGCAGGAGTTGATGCCGAGCACTCGCACGGTCTCGCCGGTGGCCAGCTCGAACGTGTCGCCGTCGATCACCCTGGCGACCTTGGCGGGCACGCCGGGCGGGTCGGCGGGGTCGATGTCGGCGGTCGGCGTGGTGGCCGTGGTCGCCGGAACGGTCGGGCCGCCGATGATGACCGGGGCCGGGGCACCGGCCGTGGCCGGGGAGCACCCGGCCACGGCCAGCACGAGCAGCAACAGCGCTGCGATCCTCACTTCGAGATCCTCTCTTCACGGGCCTTACGGCGACGGCCGATGACGTCCAGTCGGCCCTCGCGCACGACCAACTCGGCGACCGTGAGCTGGCGCCGGGTCGGGCGCGAGGAGTGTCGACCGGCCGGGTTGAACAGCTCGACGGGGGTCGGGATCACCAGGTCGGCGATCACGGAGTCGATCAGGTTCTCCACGGGTTCGTCCTCTCAGTGCGGGGGTGCGGCCGGCTGGTCAGAGCTCGCCCGCGTCCTCCAGGCGGCGGCGGCACTGCGCGCAGGTCACGGTGGCCAGCTGCTGGTCACGGCGTCGGCCGGTGACCTCGCGCGAGTCCGTGCGCGAGCAGAGCGTGTAACGGTTGACCCGGGATCGTCCGCTGGCCGGGAAGAATCGGACCAGCGCGGCGTGGGTACGGGTCGCACCCTTGACGTCCACCACCTCGTGCCAGGACAGCGGGCCGTCGTAGGCCCTCACCTCGTCCGGGGTCGGGGCGCCCAGCTCCTCGGTCGGCGCGGCGGTGGACTCGATCAGGATGTGGAACCCGTTCAGCACGCGCTCGACGATCTCGCCCGGGGCGGGCAGGTCGCTGGCCGGGATGGACAGCTTCAGGTCTTCCATGTGTGGTCCTCTCAGGAGTGGTGGCCGACCCCGGGCGGGGCGGCCGGTCGAGCTATCTAGAACCGTACAGCATGCTGTACGACCCAGGCAAGGAGGCTGGTCAGCAGTTTGGGCACGGGCACACGCCCGAGCGCTTGTTCCGGTTGCACGCTGCGCCGCGCCCGTTCCACCCGCACTGCGCGGTGCAGGTGCCGTTGTCTCCGCGCGGCGCGGAGGCCAGGACCGCGTTCGCCCGGCGCTGGCACGAGCAGCGGCCACGCTGCCCGCAGGTCGGGCACTTGCCGTTGCGCTTCGGTTGACCCCAGGCCATGGTTTCGTCCTCTCAGTGGATGAGGCCCGGCCCCCGCTCCGGGGGCCGGGCCGGAGGGTCACAGACCGGCGACGAAGTCCCGGCCCGCCTGGGTGATCCGGACGTAGAAGCCGTGGACGCTGCCGTCGACCCGCTCGGCCAGGCCGCGGGAGATGAGGCCCTGGCCCTGCGAGTCGGTCTTGGTGAACATCTGCACGTTGCCGTCCTGGCGGGCGGCCGCCTGGCGGAGGATCTCGGTCTGGGCGGGAGTGGGGCGCTTCGTCATGAGAAGAACTATACAGCACGCTGTACGGTTCGCGCAACAGGGGGCCCCGGCCTCCGTGGTGGAGGCCGGGGCGGTCGGGCGTTGCCGGCTCAACGCGGGCAGGACCCACCGGGGTATGGCTGCATGTGCCGGCAACCACAGCTGCCGCACACCGGATTCGGCGGGTTGATGCAGTCGGCGCGCAGGCCGGCGTCGACTGCGCGGGCGCCGCAAGGACACGTCTCGGTCATGACGTTCTCCTTTCGAACATCAGAGGCGTTATCGGCCCTTCGTCAGGTGCGCGGCTGGGGCACATCAGTCACGACGGCATCCCGTCGTAGGCTGCGAACCGTTGGAAGGCGGCCCACGAGTAGTCGCCGCCCCGCAGCGACGCCACAGCCAGTGCTGTGCGGAGGAGCGCTTCGGCGAACTTCTCCGGATCGGTGGTGTCTTCCCCGAAGAACTGCACCCCAGCGTCGTGGTGGACGCCGTCGACGTCGAGGAAGTTGACGGACAGCCGGGCAGAGGGCAGGTGGCCGCCATCGTCTTCGTCCGTGTCGGGTGGGGTGATCTCGGTTTCGACGTTCACGGGGTCTCCTGCATCTCGGGGGTCATCGGCTGCGTGCCGTCTAGGGACTGGAAGAACTTGTCGACGTTGCTCATGGTCTCCTCGCCTCAGGTCGGAGGCGTTATCGGTCAGCCCGCCACACGCGGGTGTGGTAGCGCTCGACGCCCACGAACGTGAGCGGGTTGTACCAGCGCATCCGGTCGTTCGGGTCGTCGGCGAACCGAGGGGACACGGCGTAGTGCTCCCCGCGCTCGTCGACGGCGATCACGTACTCATGGGGCCCATTGCCGCCGGACCAGATCACCACGACCCGGGCCCCCTCGGTCAGGCGCTCGACGTCCTCGGCTGGCAGCGGCTCGCCCTCGGGCGCGAGCCCGAAATGCCCCCGGCGCACGTCCTCGCTCATCTCTTCCACCTCCTGCCCGCCTTGTCCGCGCGGGCGCGACGGGCTCGGTCGTGCCGCCGGTTTGGCATTTCAGAGCCGTTATCGGACACGCGGCGAGTAGACGCCGCTCGGCTCGTGCGGCCCGCCGCCTCGGCACTTCGCCGCCGTTCGTCGGTCCGGTCCGGGGGCGTGCCACTCGTCGGTGCGGTCGTTGTAGAGCATCGGTTGGTTGCACCGCTCACAGCGAGGGAGTCCCGTCACGCGGTCACTACTGGCCATCTCTTCTCCTCGTCTCAGGTCAGAGGCGTTATCGGTCAACCGGCGTCGACCCACTCGCCTATCCGTCACCGATGCCGCCAACGCAGCTCGTTTTCTTCGTTCTCGGTCAGCGAGCCGGTGTCCGCGTCACCCGAGGTGTAGTCGGGCGAGAGCCCGTGCTCTTCCCGGTAGCGCGC
>Ga0105028_100027_pt1 | contig 17903 bp, 33 predicted proteins | sample RS_106metaG_FD_91478 | JGI IMG/M metagenome (GOLD analysis project Ga0105028, IMG submission 91478) | Switchgrass associated microbial communities from Austin, Texas, USA, to study host-microbe interactions - RS_106 metaG | ecosystem: Host-associated > Plants > Roots > Rhizosphere | place: USA...
GTGTATTTGTATGTCGAAATGCTGTACGATGATTTCGAGAATTTCGTCCATTGTACTTGCGGAGAAATTGCCTATCTCTATACCATCTTTGGTTCGGATGTGCACAAATGTTTCGTGCGCCCATCCTTTCAGATTTTCGGTTTCGTAATCAGCAGCCATTTCTTTCCTTTCACGAGAAAGGCCCGCCCTTTCGGACGGGCCTTTCACCTCCCTTTCACGCGGCATTGCGACCGCGTCTCAGGTCAGTCATGCGCGATCGTCGTCGTCGCCCTCATAGAACTCGTCGTTCTCGTCCTCGTCCTCGTCCTCGTCGGTGGCGTCCTCAGCGTCGCCGTTGGATCGGGTCCGTTCGATCTTCTCCTTGGCGGCGAAGACGACGAACACGACGGCGTTGCCCGGAAGCTTGCGAACGTCCTTGGCGTCCGCGAAGCCGGGGAGCGCGGGCCGGGGGACGATGTTGCCGTCCTTGTCAAGGAAGTTGATGGCAGAGCCGACGTCGTAGGCGGCGGCGGCGCGGCGGAGCAGGTCGTGGACGGGCTTGGCGGTCTTGGCGTCGACGCGGACCTGCCGCGGGGTGCCGATCCAGGACTCGCGCTTGTCCTTGCCCTGTCCGACGGTGCGGGCGTGCACGAGGCCGTCGCCGTCGAACGTGGCGCGGAGGTGCGCGGCCATGGGGTTGTCCTGGACATTGCGGGACTTGACGAGTCGGGCCGTCTCGGTCGGCTCGGACTGTACGTTGCCGAGTGCGGCCAAGACGTTGGTGTCGATCTTGCTGGGCGCCATGGTGGTCTCCCTTTCCGGAGCACTGTTTCGTTCTGACTTGGTCAGTCTATCAGAACGGGAGCTGCTCCGTACCGTTGTGCGGACTGATTTGTTCTTCACTGTCTGTGATGCCGTGCCGGTACACGATGGTGATGTGTCCCAGGCGCATTGTGTGGCTCCGTGCGTCGCGGTAGGTGTTGTATCGGACCGCGCCGCCTTCGCGTCGTACGGTGCATTTGGTGCACCTCCAGGCGTAGTTACCGGCTACTGCGACGACCGCCGCATAGTGCTCGTGTTTGTAGCACCATAGCCGCTCTCCGATTTTCGGAGCGTACGCGAGAAATGACAGCTCGTTATTGCAACTGAGCGTCACCTCTATGATCTTTACAGTCGTGGACATTCCATTCCCCCACATTGATTCGTTGCATTGTTCGGCCGTTCATGTCTGTGATATGCCACACTTCCTTTCCCGTGTTGAGTGCGTAGCGGATCTCTCCGCACGTGGATACGCCGATGTGATTGCCGATAACGTAGACCTGTTCGGCCATGTCTATCTTCTGACGGTGCATCGCGTCGAGCATCCGCTTGGTTTGTGTGTTGTCCATTGTTGCCGGGAGTGCCACGAATGGCATGAGTACGATGAGACCGTACGAGGTGAATTCTTCGGCGATTTTGAGCATGTCGCGGTAGTAACGCATCGACCCGCAGATTGTGACTGCTGTGAAGTGTGCCATCGGAGCGGCATTCCTTTCTTACCGGTTGAAGAAGATTTGCACGGACTGAGTGCCTTCCGGCACCGGAATTTCCTGGTTGACGTCTGTTCGAATGGTGTGGTCACTCAGCCAGCTTTTCCCGTGGTCACCGAGAAATATTAGACGAGCTTGCTTGATTGTGATTTGGCTGTGATGCGGCGTGCTGACAGCGTTCTGGAGATTGTTCATCTTCTCCTCTAGAGTTTGTACGCGCTTGAGTAGTCCCTGGATTGTCGTGAGCATGTCCTTTGTGTCTTTCATCGTTGTTCCAGCTCCAGTTCCTTTATTCGGTCCCACGTGGCTTGTACTGGATTTGTCCCATCCAGCCATGGAAGCGGGTGTTTGTGAGATGTCCCTCCCTGTGGTTTGGCGACTGCGAGGTCATGGAATTCGTCATACGGGCTCTGATACTCGTCTCGGCAGGCATGACAGAATGGCTTGATGTGTATTCGTTTTCCGTCGGTGCCCATTTGGAGTGCTCTTGTGGTCGTGCTCCATGTCCGCCAGATTTCAGGTGTGTTCGACATGAACGCAGCGCCCATGCCAATGAAACGCGTAGTCGACCCCTGGAACGATGTTTCCCTGCTGATGTCATTCAGATTCACATCCCGTAGGTAGCGTTCGACTGTTTCGCGGTGTATCGAGTCCGGGTCGAATCCCCGGAATTTGTGTGTCCATTCGTCGCCTTGCCGGACGAAACGGAATCCAGATTGTAGGTAGATGATTTCGTCGTACACAGTTCTATCCCATTGTCCGAGACCCGGACCTACATCAAGTTCCAATTCTTTTGTGGAGAAAACTGCATCCGTTTCTACGGCAACCAACCGGTCTCCAGCAAGTAGCATCGCCCGGTACAGTTTTGCTCTCGCGTACGAGGTGACCCATCCGGCCCATTCGAGTTGATGCCATTTCGGCGGGCGCATCTTTTTCTTGTCGTACCCGACACGCTGAGCCATCTTCCCGTACAACGAATTCAAAAGGAGTTTGAGCGCTTTCTCGCACGGGTTACCCTCTGCTTTCCACTGTTTGCGTTGGTCGTATGTTTCCCGGACCCATTCGAATGGAAATGAGCCGTCGTCGGCGAACACCCACCCTTCCAACACTTCCACGGGTCCCCAGTGTGCGATGTTTGCTACTTCCGGCGCCCAATACCAGCCTTCCACGATTGGCGGATAGTGCATACAGTGCCGCTGGTCACGGAGAAACAACGGGTACGGTACCGACGCGTCCATCAGCGGAGCTGTCAGCCGGATCCGGTAAACAGCGAATCGATACTCCGGGTCGAATTCATCGACATGACGCCAACTACCGTTGGCCAAGGAAGGCAGCTGAGAGATAGCATCGGGATAAGCGGAATTGATGTCGTACTGAAACACCGGTCCCACGTAACGGCCAAGCTTGAATAGTTCGAACCGTCCTCCGCCGTACGCATATTGGGCAGCGGTGTTGACTTCAGGTGGACATACAGACATGTGTACATCCATTCGGAGCTGACGCAACTTATAAGATGCGATCGCACCGGGACCATGCCATTGGGTGATGTGTAGTCCCACCGAATACAAATAGGAGCGGAGACGCTCTGCGAGAAGCGCCATGTAGTGAAGCTCAGATTGCCAGTATGGTTTGACGAGTGTTTCGAGTTCTTCCATGGAGAATGCACCGCGTTTCCCCTTTCCTGATTCGATTTCATCGAATTCCGGGCGGTTACCGAGGTACTGTCGGAGAGCCTTGACGAATGACGATTGAAAGAATCCCCACAGGTCCCAGATCCGGCACACGACTTTCCGGCCGTCCGCCAGTGTCTGTGTGACCTGGAACCATTTGCCTTTCCGCCATTCTATCCGGTATTCGTTCCACCGGATGACGCCTTCTTCGCGGAGTCTTTGAAGGCGTATCCGCGGGACGTCTTTCAGTATCATGTTGACGTCGTAGGTGAAAAAGAATCCGACGTGAATGGCGGTCAGGTCGTTCAGCTTTGCTTGGATCATGAGGTCGAGACATTCGATGGTCGTGAGCGATCTGCCCTGTACATAGAATCCCTCTGAATTCCCGAACAGGACATACGACTGCGGCGTTCCTTCTATGTATGTGATTCCTTCTCCGTCCCATCCGACGAAACGGCGGTCTTCAGAATTCCCTGGGCGACGGACCGATTCATTTTGGTCACGTCCCGAGCGTGCCAGCGATGTTTTGCCTGCTGATGTACGGCGGAGATCTCGGATGTTCGCCACGAACGCGTTATCAGTTTCCGCAGACTCTTGTAGTAGTGCATAGAACTCGGCTCTCTTACTGCGAGTCGTACCAATCTCGCCAGTCATCCCAGAAATTTTCTGCATCGTAGTCGGCCCCGTTCGCGTCCAGCCAGTCGAAGAATTCTTGACGCGCGTCACGTCTTACTTCATATGACACTTCTTTGTCTACGAATCCTTGATGGAACAGAACACGGCCTTCGCGTTCGTCCGCAGGGGTAAATTCAGTGTCGAATCCGTGTTGGACAGCTGGATTCACGTTACTGAATATGTCTTCGAGTTGCGGGTCGCGCCAGTACGTGAGCGGTGCCTGCGGACCGGGATCGCCATCACCAAAGTAATCCCGGTTCTTCCCGGACGGCATTATTCACGACCGCGCAAGAAACGCTCCGCTTCGGCAACCACGCTAAAGCGGTTGCGTTCGAATACCATGTCTTGCTTCTTTTTCACCAGTTCGTCGATACGCATGATGGCGTATTCGTTGATCGATTCGAGTGATGCGGTCATAGTGGCATCGGGATTTGGTGAGAGCATTTCGAGCATGGCGACGATATCGATGAGAAGCGTGACGAGTTGTCCACCGAAAAGCGTCTTGTAGACGTCCGGCATTTCCTCGGGAGCGCCTTGTTCGCCTATGGTGTTGGCCATGACGATGCATTGACGAGCCCAGTGACCTACGGTGTTCAGTGCACATGCGCGGCAGTCGTGTTCTAGACCGTCGATCGCTTCGAGATGGTATTCGGTTGTGAGCCGTGCTGCTCGGAGTAGATTCTCCGAGAAAGTTTCGCCGTCTTTCCACGTCCCCATTGTATGGCCTTTCCATGCGGGGAGCGGATATACGAAAGGGTCCCAGGGCGAGGATCACACGAACCTCTGAACCGCTAAAGCGGGGAAGTGCGCGGTTCCGTCGAGCCCTGGGACCCGTTCCTCACGGTGAGTCCAAAGGGAGAAGGACTCTATGCCGCGAGGTCTATTAGTACTGCGTTCCCGGAAGCGTCAGCCAGTACGGCTGGTGCCCGTCGGCGTTGCGCCGCCCCAGTTCGATGACGGCCTTGACCGGGAACGCGTCCAGCTGAGCGAGCTTGTACAGCTGAGCGATGCCGGTGGTCGAGCCACACGAAAAGTCGACACGCTCGCCGGTGTCGGTGCGGACCGCGGAGACGACGGCGTAGAACGGGATGGCGCCTTCCTTGGCGTTGAAGTCCGACGTGTTCCAGGACAGGCCTTCGATCTCCAGCGGCCATCCGGCGATGTCGCGGCCGGAGGGGAGTCCGGCGGAGCCAGCGGCGAGAACCTCGTCGGCGGACTCCTTGGAAAGGATACCTTCGATGATGCGCCGCTGGATGGCGGCCGGGTCCTCTGCGGCCACGGTGGCCTGCAAGCCGAGCTGCGCGATCATCTCGTCCATGCCGACGAGTGTTCCGTCGGTGTTCTTCTTGGCAGTTGCCATGAGTTTTTCCATTTCCCTTTGAAAGTGTGCGAAGCCTTTCCGGTCCGTCAGGTATTTACCGTGACGGTTGACGAGTCGACGATCCATTGGTGTCTCTCGTCTGGTGGCGAGCGCAGACAGCGTTCACCGTTTTACCTCCCTTTTCTCCCTTTGGTCTCCCTTTTCAGAGACCACGCCCCGGACATGTCAGCTTCCTTCCGAGGTCCGGAGCGTGGCCTCTGCAACGCCAGGCAGTATGCGTATCACGGTGGTCGCGGCCTAGCGTGTGCTAGTCCGTTGTCCTGCCTTGACCTGCCCTTTGCTGCCCTTTGATCATACCCCGGCGCGGGCGCCCGCAGTAGCATCTTTCAAGATCATGAGCGCCGGAACTTGACATCATTTTGGTAAAATCGAAGTGACATAAGTGCAAACTTATAAAAGACTCCGGCAGAAAAGGCATCGACATGGAAGCCGAAAAGACAAGCGAACTCGACAACACTGCTGACGACACAACCGACCACAGCGGAGACGTCGAAGACTTCGATGGCCTGACCCAGTTGTGGCAGGTATTCACTCGCAGCGGCACTCCATTCGGACCGGCGTTCGTACTCGTCGCGACTGCGCGTGCACACCTCAAGGCCGCTGCACTTCCCAACGGCTACGTCGCTCCCATTTTCGTTCTCGACGACAAGGCCCAGGACTGAACATGGTAGAACTGCTCCGTTCAAAAATGTTCAACATCCGCCGGTATCTCAACCCGACGGCTGTACAGCGGTTTGCGCCGCTCATCAACACAGTCATCCAAGACATGTCCGATGATGACCTGAAAGACGCTGCTAGCGCACTCAATCAAATCGATCAGATGATACTGATGGAACAGGACAACCGCGCATACATGAGGGATACGGTCAATGACTATCCCGAGTGAGCCGCAATGGTCTGACGCTGCCAAGCGATGCAGCGACGAAATCCGGTTGCACATCGCCATGAAAATGTACGGCAAATGGGTCGCGATCCGGTTGTCTGATGGCGGTAGCGACCACACCGCGTACGACACACGCGCTGACGCTATTCGTCATCAGCTACACGAAACTCAGTGTGCCTACGTGAAAGTGCCGCGTGACGACATGCCGCCACATCACGCAGAGATATTTCTGGCGTTCCACCGGAAGACGTACGATGCCGGTTTCCGACTGACCGACCCGGATGACAGACGTCACGCAGTCATGCCGTACACACTCGAATCCATGCGCAGAGCGATTGGAATAAGGCGATGACTGAGACAGACGAATTCCCGTACAGCAGCCGGGACATTCCCGCTGACATTCCCTCTGAGCCCGCGCCGGTGCCGCCGCCCGTGCCGCCGCGCAAGAGAGCCTCGTCGGGACCGTCCGACCGGAAACGGAGCGGCCGGTCAAGGACGGTTCCGACGAGTACGCCGCCCAAGACGACAGACAGCGGCGTTGGCAAGTACCAGGCCAAGCGCAAAGAAGAGTACAAAGAGGGCATCAACGGCCTTCTACAGCTCGGAGCGCTCGCCGCGTTCCCGGTCGCACCCGCTGATGCCGCGGCCGTCTCCATGCACGGAGAGAGCGTTTCAGAGGCTGTCGCAGACCTCGCACTCACTGATGAGCGAGTCGCTGCGTTGCTCGACAAGATTCTCACCGCTGGTCCGTATGGTGCACTGCTTGCTGCCGTGATCCCCCTTGCGGCTCAGATTGCTGTGAACCACGGTCTACTCAAGCCCGGACTCGCAGGCACACTCGCGCCACGTGACCTCATCACTGAAGTCACCGGCGTGACGCCGGAAGGCGGTGAAAATGCTGGAAACGAGTCCCACAACGGCACGGCCAATCACGTTCACGCGTGAGGAATTTCTCACCGAACGGTGGAACTACGAGGCTGGCGAACATGTCACGTTCATCGGCCCTACCGGCAGTGGAAAAACGTTTCTGGCATACCAACTTCTCGGCGTTACGACCACCAAAGAACTCCCCGGTGTCGTGCTTGTCATCAAACCAAAAGACGACACAGTTGAGAAGTGGACAAAACTACTCGACTACAAAATCATCCACACGTGGCCGCCGCCGCCTCGACTGCCGTACACAGACCCGCCGAGAGGATGGGTCGTATGGCCGCGTCACACATTCGACCCTAACGTTGACGACCCGGCACACTATGTCGTTTTCCGGCGTGCAATTCTCGACAACTACCGGAGAGGCAACCGTGTTATTTTCGCGGATGAACTGTACGGTCTTGTGCAGGAACTGCGTCTGGAACGGGAACTCGTCACCGTGTGGTCGCGTGGCAGGTCGATGGGAGCTGGACTATGGGGAGCTACCCAGAAACCGTCCCATGTCCCGCTCTGGGCCTACAATCAGGCTGACCATCTGTTTCTGTGGAACGAGCCCGACAAGCGAGGACGCGACCGCTTCCGCGAAATCGGCGGGTTCGACTCCCGAATAGTATCCGACACGGTACTGACACTCACAGAGTTCCAGTGCCTCTACATCAACCGTACACACCGCGCAATGTGCATCATCGAACCCGAGTAGGAGCGGAAATGGCAGGAACAGCAGTAGCCTCCCGTCAGCAGAACGGGGCGCCCGCAAAGAAGAACGGGAAGGAAGCGCCGGTACTGACGCGGCCTTTCCGCGTAGGCGTTCAGTCCCACGAGGAGAACAACTACGATCAGACGCTGACTCAGACGGCGAGCACCCAGGACTACCCGGTATTCGAGATTCCGCCGCAGGGATTCCTGCGTGGTATCTACCTGGTCTTCGACGCGTTCTCGACCAACTCTGCGGCCACTGCGGCGTACGCTACCGGCCAGCTGGACGCACCATTCAACATCCTGGACACTGTCGTTCTGGAGGACACTAACAGCAAGCCGCTGGTCGGCCCGTTCGGCGGGTATGACCTGTACCTGGTCAACAAGTACGGCGGTTACGCGTTCGGCCACGACCCGAAGCAGCTCCCCGAGTATGCAGCGGACACCGGCGCAAACGACATCAACATCAAGTTCATTCTCCGTATTCCCGTGGAACTGGTGAACCGTGACGCTCTCGGCGCGTTGCCGAACAAGTCAGGAACCAACAAGTTCCGCATCAAGACCCGGCTCTCCGCGATCGCCACTGTGTTCAATGTGGCGCCCACTGAGGCCATGTCGTGCCGTCTCCGCTACACGCCGGAGAACTGGTGGGAGCCCGACGCCCAGGACATCAAGGGGAGGCCTCTCCAGCAGTCGCCGCCCGCGTCCCAGACCACCCAGTACTGGACCAAGGGTGTCTACCAGGTTTCCACCGGTGACAACCGAATCCAGATTCAACAGGGCCTCGGATACCTACTCCGGAACGCCATCTTCATCAACCGAACCACGTCGGATCTCCGCAGTTCCACGAGTGACGGCAACTTCCCCGACCCGGCAACAGTGCAGTTCGAGGCCAATGTCATCTTCGATCGTCTTCGCCAGCTGTGGCAGTATCGAATCTTCGCGCTGTGGAACCTCAACGTTCCCGTCGCCACGTCCGATGTTGTCGCCGCGACCGGCGGCGGCGGACGTGATTACAGCGTCTACCCGCTGCCGTTCAACGACGATTTCGGTCTACAGCCTGGAGCCGAAGTCCGGCGCGGTTACCTCGCCACGTCCGACGGTTCCCGCCTCGAATTCCGCGGGAATTTCGGTGCCGCGTCGAATTTCAACGTCCTGATGAACTATGTGGCCCCGGCCCGCATGGACGACGCCGCCATTACGGTATAAGCCATGGAATACACGTGGATCGAATCGGTAACCGTGTGCTGGCAGTGTAATACCTGCGGTGCAGCGGTTCCCGAGTATGCAACAGATATCCACGATGCATGGCATACCGCATCGGCACCGGCACCGGCACCGGCACCGGCACCGGCACCGGCACCGGCACCGGCACCGGACCGGGCAAAAGCGCGGGAAGGGAACTGACGTGAAACTCGTATCGCGCAAGACGTGGGGTGCACGTGCTCATCGCGGGCACACGTACCTCGCGTCAACGCGCGGAGTGAAAGTGCACTACATCGGCTCGAAAGTGTCGACTGCACTGCTCAACAACCACGCGTTGTGTGACGACGTCGTCCGCCGGATCCAGAACGGGCACATGGACGGCAACGGATGGTCGGACATCGGCTATTCACTGCTCGTATGCCCACACGGTTTCGTTTTCGTGGGACGTGGTCCGCACGTTCTACCGGCCGCGAACGGCAAGAATCTGAACTCCGGGCATTACGCAATCTGCGCCCTGCTCGGCAGTGAAGGACTCGTGAAGCCTACTGACGCCATGCTCAACGGCATCCGCGACGGCATCGAATACCTGCGCTCCACTGGAAGCGCCGGTAAGGAAATCAAGGGACACCGCGACGGGTACGCGACCAAATGTCCAGGCGACATTCTGTACGCATGGGTCCGCGCGGGCGCTCCCCGTATCGGCAACCAGTCCCCGGAAGGAGATGAAATGGAACCGACAACACACGTTGATGTCGGCGAGACGTGGGCAGACCAGTTCAACAAGCCGCATTACCAGGCTGGATATCTGTGGGTCGAAACCCTGTACCGCGCCCGACAGGCAGACGCCAACACGGACGCGATTCTGAAGAGCCAGGAAACGCTGACAAAGAACCTCGCGGCTCTCACCAAGACGGTCAATGCTCTCGCCAAGACCGTCAACGCGCTTCAGTGAAAGGTGACCGATAATGGCATGTGGATGCGAAGGCCGAAAGAACTGGCTTAACGAACACGTGCCGGGACTTGGTGACCAAGTCGAAAAAGTCGCAAAACCCGTACAAGAAAGGTTGTCCATCATGCCTGAGATTCTCCGTCCCGACATGAAGAGCCTCGTCTGGCTCGCTCTCGGCGCGTTCGTCGTGCCGATGATTCTCCGCAAGGTCCGCTGACCCCATGTCCAAACTCGTGATCGGAATGGCGATCGGTTATTTCGTTCTACCGTTCGCCATCCGATTCGTGACAGACAAGGTAAGAGGCGAGTAAACATGGCCACAAAGGGCATCTCTGGCATTGGCGTAGCCTTTATGGCAGCCGGTGCAGTAGTTGCATGGTCAGGCATCAACAACGTGCCGGTCATCGACACTTTGCGTGCGCTCGCAAAGGGACAGAGAGTGCCCAGTAACCGCAAAGAGCCTTTCAAACCAGTTGACGTTTCATTCGACCTGGGATCCGCAGTCGCCAGCGCTGGCATCGATCTCGCGACCGGTGCCAGCAATAGCGCTATCCTCCAAGCTGCACAACAAGTCGCCGCAACCCCGGCAGGCCGATCGAATTACTGTTGGGGAGGCGGGCACACGAACAATCCGTGTGCTGCGAAATGCTTCGACTGTTCCGGTTATGTGTCCTGCGTGCTCAATCGTATCGGCCGGTTGAAAGGCTCCAAAACAACTGTCGGTTTCATGGCGTGGAAAGAGCTACAACGCGTGCCATGGAACGAACGCCAACCCGGCGACCTACTCATCAACAATACCCACATGGGAATCATGGTCGATCAGCGGCGCATGTGGAACGCTGCCTGCACCGCATGCGGACCGGTGAAACTCAGCGATTACGCCGGTAAGAACTACGGCGCATATCGACTCCGCGGCGGCGGTGCAGTCGGCAAGGCAACAGGAGTGATTCACGGTGGCTAAATCAACCGGTATCATTCTCGCGATAGGCGGCATCACACTCGCCAACCAATCCGTTCTCAACGACAAGCCTGTTGACATGCGCATACCAGTAGCAACTGGAATCGCGGCTGCCGCGTTTTCGCTACTGGAACGAGGCAACGAGAAACTCGTCGTCGGCATGGCATGGATTGCTCTACTCACAGTCGTATTCGCCCGAGTCGACCCCCAGGTACCGTCACCAACCGAATCACTACTGAAATATTGGAAGGGGTGAAAATCGCAATGGGTATCGCTGAAAAGTTCGTCGGCGGTGTCGTGCTGATCGGACTTGTTACCACACTCGTTCTTCCGAAGCGACAGACCGTAGGCGTCGTCAACGCGTTCACAACCCTTGTTCGTGGCACTCTCGCAACGAGCATGGGCACCGGAAAGAAGGTCTGACAATGGCCACCTACAGCGGAACTTTCGTCCGTAGTCGGCGGCCGAACTTCGACGACAACGCGCGCAATTGGGGCGAAGGCGTCGACCCCCGGCACGGCACTTCTGAAACGCCTGACCTCGGCACGCCGCCACCTGTCAGGCACGTGAAACAGGAAGTGCCGTACTACATCGAAGACATGGTAGACCTCAGTCGGACACCTCCCTATTGGGCAGACGACGACACCGAAACCATGCCGTACGACGATCAGTTGCAGCACGACGTGCCGACGCTGCCCTACGGCGTACCCGACAATGACAAACTCCGTTCCCTCTCCGGCCAATTGCACGGCACCAAGAAAAGAGTTGCACCGTACCGCCGTGCGACAATGGTCGATCGTGACTGGACGACCAAGAACGAAACAGTCCGGGAACAGTCGCTGCCAGCATCACGCCAGGATGGGACGCTGTCAGGATTCGCATTGCGTGCCCTGCGCGGACGTAACTCACTAGCCGTCAACAACCCCGGCGACCCGGACGTTTCCTATTCCGGTAACTATGTCCGGCAAGGATGGGAGATTTCACGCTGGACACAGCGTCGTATGCCCCGAAAGGGACTGTCCCACGAAAAGCGGCAACTACTCGTGAACGTCGCAGATACTGCGATCGACACGCCTGGTCACGCCGGTCCGTACTCGTCTCCGTTCCGCAATTTCGGTAATTTCTCCATGGGAGCACAGAAGCCCGGCGTGCGACGTGAACCGCAGCCATGGGACCAGGACGCGGCAGACGATTTCACGACAGACGAGACGTCCAATTTCAACAGTTGGGGGTTGTGATGGCGTCCACCATCAAACTCCCGGGCGTTGGACCGGTCAAGTCAACATACGTGTACATCGGTGCAGCCGGTATCGCCGGACTTGTCGCCTATTCGTACTACCGTGCGTCGCGTACAGAAGAGCCGGAAACGCTTGAAGAATTCGACGAGGGCTCAGAACTCGCATTCGGTGACGCGATGACAACCGACTTCGCGCCCGACGGATCAGGGTTCGGATTCGGCTGGCCGTCTCCATCGTCGCCGTCCACCGTCGATCCCGATCTCGACCGTGACCCCATCACCGACAACGAATGGACGTCACAAGCGCTGGAATATCTCACTGACGTCGGAGTCGATCGGCAGGCCGCATCTCTCGCCATCTCCCGGTTCCGTCTCCGTGACTGCCTGTCAGCCGCTCAGATGGACATCGTCCGGCAAGCTGTAGGACGATTCGGCAATCCTCCGCAGTCACCCAATCTCACCATGGTTCAGTGTCCGTCTCCGCCGACAACTACGCCGCCATCAACGACGCCGCCGAAGGCTGGATGTACTGGTAGTACATCGTCACCAGCAGCGCCAAAGAACCTGCGTGTTGTCAGTAAAACACGCACCACGGTACGACTCGACTGGGACCCGATTTCGTGTCCGAAGGGATACGAGGTATTCATGTCTGGTCGCAAACAGGTGACAGTTCTCTACTCCGGACAGTGGACCCGGTCAGGACTCAAGCCGAACAGCGTTTACAAGTTCCAGGTCTTCGGCATTGGAACGAACGGCAAGCGCTCCAGCGGCTCAAACATCGTCTCCGTAAGAACTGCAAAGTAAGGAGAAGAAACACATGGCACTCAAGCCGGAAGCATCGCTCATGGTCGGCCTGGCGTCAGCTACAGTCGCCTACGGAGTGTTCCAGGCCGGACTACCCCGCGCGGTCGACGTCCGATCGGTACGCGAAAGCGATCCCGATCTGGACGCGGCTGAGCGCACCGCAGCGTGGATTTCCGCCGCGACCGTCGCCGGTATTTCACTGATGGCGCGGGACATGACCGTGTTCATTATCGGCGGTTCCGCGGTCATCGGACTCACATGGTGGTACCGGCACTCCAACATGGTCATTCCCGAACTGGGAATGGCTGTACCGAAGTTCGGTGGTGAAACCGAGCAGGTTTCCGAAGAGGGCATGGCAGCTGGAGAGATGTACGACTACGGACAGTCTGAAGTGGCGTAATGGCCACGCTCTCGGCGGTCGCGGTTGCGGCACTCGCATATACGGCAGGCTGGACATCGCCTAACGAAAATGCGACTGCCGTAGCCGTTGCACGCCAAGAATCAGGGTTCAACACGAACGCGGCAAATTCGTGTTGTGTTGGTCTCTGGCAGATCAACCTAAAAGCGCACGGTGTCAGCAAAGAAGCAATGCAAGACCCGGCACAAAACGCTGCAAAAGCCAGGCAGATCTACCAGTCCTCCGGCGGATGGTGCTCCAGAGGATCGCCACCGAACTGTAATCCCTGGCAGGGATACGGAGCACGCGACTGGAAAAACGCGCTCAGCGTCGGCGCGAAAGCCAACGCTGAACTCACACAAAGGATGTCCCGTGGAGAATCGCCGGAAGAGATATACCAAGAAGGCGGCGGGCTTGGCATTCTGGGCATTCTGGGCGCTACAACCGCTCCAGTCGGTTCGCTCGCCGGTGCTCTGGCTGCTAATCCTGCCGACACAGCACAGGCAATAGCAGGATCAGCGCGAGCATTCGTTGAGTTCTTGAACCGTCTTGGCTCGTGGGTCGGTGACGCTGAAAACTGGCAACGTGTGCTCAAAGTATCCGGCGGAGTCGTCATTATCATTGTTGGCGGAGCCATCATCGCCAAAGACCCTATCGCATCCAACGCGATGAAAGTCTTGCCTGTCGGCAAAGCCGCAAAAGTCCTAAAGGGAGTAAAGTAGATGTCGTATCCCATGGATGTCGATCCTCAGCCGGAACTCGACGAGGTACAACAGCGCTCTACCAGTGAACCCGAAGACCACCGGCTCATCTGCATCATCGACGAGGTACGCGACCCGGTACGCACTCAGTCGCTGCCTGCCCGCGGCGCTGTTATGCAGTCGGTCACCGTCAGCACGGCTCTTCGTGAGGTCTTCGGGAAGGATTTGAGACGTGCTCGCGCGGTAGTCTGGCCTCTCGCCGAAGAGACTGCCGTTCAGTTCTTCGTCGGCCCCAGGCGTGACGAGGTGCAGCAAGGCACTGCGGCGATGATGGATACCAGTGCGGGACCGCTGGAACTGAAGAACACCGAAGCGTTGTACGCCCGCACAGTCAGCGGCGACGCTGTTCTCTCATTCCTGCTGGAATACTGGGCGGACTGATGGGAGAACGCCGATACCGGGAATCCCGGCAAGTCACGTTGGACGCGAACGGATTCGGCTCTGCGTTCATCTCGCCACAGCGCCACGGCGAGAAATACATCATCACAGGTGTTGGAACACAAGGTACTAGTTCTGTAGAGCCAGAATTCAAGGTGTACGAAGGCGGTGTAGACGACGGGAATTTCCGGACCGGCACCTACACCGGAAACAGTGACGCAGACAACGAATTTGGTGGCATCGAACTATGGGCAGGCGAAAAACTGTCGGTCGCATGGTTCGGCGGCAGCGTCGGCGCAGTAATGGTCGCATCATTCTTCGGGATGGTGGTAACCGATGGCATTCAGTAACCCGATTGTTGGCGCGAACGACACGCTAGTCCGCAACGCCATACAATCAGAGAATTTCGTGGCAGGCGTATCCGGTTGGCGCATTGAAAAGACCGGTGATGCTGAATTCAACGACGTTGACGTCCGCGGACGTGTAGAAATCGGGCCTGATAACGGACCACAAGTCATCATCGACCAAAACATGGTCGCTGGTTTTATCGAGTTTCCAACGCACGCAGCATCAGAAAATGCGATCGCTAACATACTCGGCGGCATTCTCAACCAGGGACTTGTCAACGAGGCTGTTTCACTACAACTCACCGGTCCCAGTGTGGACGGAGCAACAGACCGTCTCCTGATGCAGTTGAACTCGCAGAACAACGACGGATCATCTGAAGCCAACTACGTTCTCCGCGTTAATGGTGGAAACACCATTATCACGGCCGATGAAAACGATATGCGCCTAGCTCCGCAAACAAACCTGCGAATCGAACGATCTAACGGAACGCCGATGACGTTCATTAAACTGAACGCTGTTACCGTACAAGTTACTAGCGGTGTTTTGTCGGTAGGATCAAATCTGAGTGTTACTGACGCAGTAACTAACGTTGTCGCAGGTACAGGCGTTTTCATTGATGCAGGCACTATAATTGAACTTGCAGCGCCACAAGTCAGCTTGAACGCAACACGTCAGTCATGGGTTCCCGCATGGACTAGTGGCGGATCCGCACCGGATTTCGGAAACTCCAACGTTGCTGCGCATTGGTGGAACTATGGACCGATAGCCTTTTTCCGAATGCGCATCATTTTCGGATCTACTACAACATTTGGCACAGGGCTTTACTCGTTTTCTCTACCGTTTGCACCTAGCGCTACAGCTAATCAAGTAGCAAGCGCTATCGCGGTCGACACAAGTGCTGGGACACGGTGGAGCGGTGCTGCACAAATCACATCTACAGGCGACATAAGTCGTATATCATTTTCAGACGGTACAAGCGGAATGTCAAACAGTAACCCATTGCCATGGACACAAACAGACATTCTTATCGTCGAAGGATGGGCGGAAATACAATGAACATACTTCGCGCACTACTACTCGGACTGGCTGAACTCTTTCAGTGGATCGCACACATGTCCGGCAGAGCGGCTCTGTGGTGCGAGGCACAGTACTACGCGGTGACAGACGCCGCGTCACAGTGAAAGGAAAAGGGAACCAATGGCACTCTCTGAAGATGACAAGAAAGACATGGCGGGATTCCTTGATGGATGGTTGGCACAGGCTGCCACCCACATTCAGAAAGCCATCGTCGACGGAAAGGCAACGCCGCCAGCGCCGCCCAAAAACGACCCTGCGCCCGCGGATCCCGCGCCTTCCGACCCGCCCTCTGACCCGCCTCCCGACCCCGTTACCAACCTGTTCAAGGCGTCCAAGATGTGGTTCGGGGACCGTGCATGACCGTGAACAACATAGAGCGACTACTCAACGCTGCAACCCCGTTCCTACTCGCTCTCACACCGTTCCTTGTCGTCCTTGACATGCTCCTCGCCCGGATCCTGCACCGGCGGACCAAACGAGTCGAAAAGGGGCTCAACGAACTGAAGAATGGCGAGCTGAAAGCCAAGGTCCGGCAGGCACTCGCCGAGCACCAAGAGGATCAAGAAACCGTCTGACCGTTACCAACCCGCAACCCAAGCCCGCGTGAACCAAGGTGTTCACGCGGGCTTCCCCATGTTAGTATCGAGCTACGCTCGAACAAGGGAGACACCGTGAAGATCAAAATCGCGAACATGCACATTCTCAACGTACTTATCCTCCGCGACAAAATTCGACACGACCACGACGACACGTACCACGGCATCAACGAACTCGACGGACTCACCGTCACCATGAAAGGCAACGGAACCATTACATGGGTCACCTACGAGGGCACCGAAGCCGTACTTGCCGAGCTAGGCGATTACATCGAATCGATCCTCGAACTCATCAACAGCCGGATCATCACCGCAACCGAACTTGGCATCCGCCGCGACGTACTACGCAGAGACGTCACCCGCTTCCCCTGCAAGTGAGCCGATAGCATCGGGCACAGCACACGCTGTGCCCGGTGCGGTCAGCTCAACCGCATCGAAAGGGAGACAGACAATGGGAATGCGAACCGAAGTCAACGAAAACGCCAACGAGCGTAAGCCCATTTCGTTCACCAGCACCGTCAGCTACGGCGACACCGACGAACCACAAATCACGCGCAACCACATGGAAGAGCGCCCGTACGTCAACGACGACGGCGAAGCCAGTACCACGCATGTCATGTACGTCCGGGGCGTCGGCGAATTCGCCAGCGACAACCCCTACGTCATGGCCGAATTCTTCGAAACACTCGCGAACATCTGCCGCCAGCACGCGCCCAAAAGTGACGACACCCTCACCGCAGACGACATGATCGTCATCCGAACCGCTCTCCGGATGCAGATCAACAGTATACAAGCACGCATCGACTCACGCGAAAAGCTCGGCGTCGACTTCATGACCGCACCGTATGACAACGCGCGCATGGAAGAACTCATCAGCGTATACCACAAGCTCGTCAACAACATGGCGCGAGCCTGGCACGTACAGCCGTTCTGAACCCTGCTCGCGGGACACCGGCGCTTCCCCGGCCGGTGTCCCAAGAGGAAGGCTCAGCACACTCGGTTCCGAAAAGGGAGAGCAACATGGAACCACAGCCCAAGTACAAAGAAGGCCAAGCAGTCGTCCTCATGTTCACCGAAACGCCCGCAATCGTCCGCCGCGTCCGCCTCGAAAAGACCGTCATCGGCGGTCGGTCCGTCGTACTCGGATGGGTCTACGACCTCAACCACATCACCGGACAGCCGTTCACCGACAACATCCGCGAAAGCCGTCTCCAGACTTACGACGACTACCGCAAATCGCATCTCACATTCGGAGACTGACGATGGACTACGACCGCAACGAAGCTGCTGTGTGGCTCATCAGCATCACCATCGTCATACTCGCCATCCTCGCAATGTGGACACTCGTCAACCAGCTCGCCATCACGCCCGACGCAAAGCCAACGCCAACCGCATCCATTCCCGTCATCGTGTACTGTGACGACATCGGACAATGCTCGGAGTGACAAC
>Ga0105028_100028_pt1 | contig 17696 bp, 24 predicted proteins | sample RS_106metaG_FD_91478 | JGI IMG/M metagenome (GOLD analysis project Ga0105028, IMG submission 91478) | Switchgrass associated microbial communities from Austin, Texas, USA, to study host-microbe interactions - RS_106 metaG | ecosystem: Host-associated > Plants > Roots > Rhizosphere | place: USA...
CCCGACCCCCGCGAGGCGATCCGCGACAACTACTCGCACTGGCGCGCGACCGGGACGATCCTGGTCGGGTCCGCCGCCGCCTTCCAGGCCGGGCACGCCGTGAACGACGACCACCCGCACCTGGAGCAGTGGATCGCCGACGGGCTGGTCGAGCCGGTCAGCGACGACGCGAAGAAGGCGTTCAAGGCCGGGAAGCCGGTCCGGGCCCGGGAGCAGTAGGAGGCGACCATGGCGGCGATCGGCGGCCGGGGGTACGGCAACGTCGTCCTCGACCAGGGCGCGATCGAGGCGCTCGTGCACGGCCCCGCCGGGCCGCTGGGCCGGCTGATGGTCGACCTCGCGCAGACGACGACGCAGCTGGCGAAGAGAAACGCCCCCGTCGGGGAGCGGTCGTCCAAGACACCCGGCGGGCACCCGTCGGGGTGGCTGCGGTCACAGATCGGCTGGGAGGTGTACGCCGACGGCGACGAGGTGGTCGCCGACATCGCCACCCCGGCCGTCACGAGCCCGGCGAACCCCCGGCCGGGGGAGCCGTACGGCCTGCACATGGAGCGACCGTCCACCCGGCCGTACGGGGTGCCGGACTGGGTGCGGGCCAAGGAAGGCCCGTACCTGGAGCCGGCGATGCACGAAGCGATCCGCGCGCGGCTCGGCACCTGAGCCCGCACGACAACTGGAGGGAGGCCGGCCGGTGGGGCAGGTCGTCATCGTGGACATCGAGGGCGCCGCGAAGGCGTTCATCAACGGTGTGCTGGGGCTGACCGGCCCCGGGATGCCCCTGGCGGCGGGTGCCCACATCGGCCGGCTCCGGTCTCCGTCTCGGGGCGCGATCGCGTCGGTGGAGCTGCTGTCGCCGCGGACACCCGACGACGTCGCGGATACCGCGCGGGTGTCGTTCGCGGTGTCCGCGGTCGGCTCCGGGGGGGCGGGCCGGCAGGCCGCCCGGATCGGCTGCGAGGCCCTGGCCCGGGCGGTGCTGGCGTTGCAGGGCGACCCGGTCACGGTGCAGACGCAGGGCGGCCCGGTGCGGCTGCTGGCGGCGTCGGATCCGCAGGGCCCGACCTGGACCGGGGACCAGGGCGGCGAGGCCACGTACCGGCTCGACGTGACCCTGACAGCGCAGGCGGGGTGAATCGCCTCGCGGCGAGATGCGCCCCGTCGCCTGCTGGAAGACCTACGATGAGGGCGGGGTCGGGTCCGTAGCGGACCCGCCGACCGGCACCGGGTGCAGCACCCGGCCAGCCGGGCGGCAGCACGAGAGGCGACCCCATGCCTGCCATCACCGTCCCCAACGACTCCGTGGTCTTGGGCGCTGGCTACCTGTACAAGGCGCCGCTGGCCTCCACGCTCCCCACGAACACCGTCGCCGGGTCGAAGTTCACCGACGCCTGGCCCGTCGCGTGGATCCCGGTCGGCGTGACGAAAGACGGCCACTCCTGGTCGTACAAGCTGTCCACCGACCAGCTCATCGTGGCCGAGTACCTGGCCCCGCTGAAGTACATCGAGACGGGCGTCGAGATCGGCGTCGACTTCGAGATCGTGCAGGTCACGCTCAACAACTACAAGCTGGCGGCGAACGGCGGCACGATCACCACCGTGTCCGGCACCGGCGCCACCACCCTCTCGAAGTGGGGCCCGCCGGCCGTCGGGTCGTCGGTGCGGACGATGCTCGGCTGGGAGTCCGAGGACGGCACCGAGCGCGCCGTGTTCTACCAGTGCCTCCAGGGCGGCGAGGTCAAGGTCGCCCACAAGAAGGGCGCCGACTCCGCGTCGCTGCCCGTGTCGTTCAACGTCGAGCAGCCGTCGTCCGGGGACCCCTTCAACATCTGGACCGCCGGCACGGTCCGGGTCGGTGTCTGATGGCCGACTACGGCGAGTTCGGCCGGGCCCTGGCCGTCGCCGAGGGCGAGCCGGACATCTTCACGTTCCACGGGGAGCCGTTCATCCTGCCCGCCGCGATGTCGGCGCTGCCGCTCATGCGGTTCGCGTGGCGCGGGAAGGTCATCGACCAGCAGCTGGAGCAGGCCCGGTCGGCAAAGGCCCGCGCGGTCACACCCGAGCAGAAGGACCAGGCCGCCGCGGCCGAGGGGCAGGCCGAGATGGAGGCCCTGTCGGCGGTCTACGAGTTCCTGCGCGCGTCGTTGCCGGACCCGCAGGACTGGGCCCGGTTCGAGGAGGTCGCGATCCGGGTCGGCGCCGGGCAGGACGAGCTCATGGGCGTCTGCAACCAGATCTACCAGGCGGTCACCGGCCGCCCTACCCGGCGGCCCGCCGACTCTTCGGCTGGGCCGTCGACAACTGGGACACCATCGACGGACGCACCCGCCTCGCAGGCTTGGGAGGAACCAGCCGGGCCGCCGCCGATGTCGGAGCGGGACCGGGCGGTCGCGGTGTTCCTGCAGGACACCAGGCCGGTGGCTTCCTTGCGTTGACCGCCGATCAGGCGTGCAACGTCCTCTACGCCCTGCTGGTCGAGCACGCCGACCAGGAGGGCCGTGACGCGCTTGACGCCGCGCTGGCCCGGCCACTCGACGTGACCGCGGAGCAGCAGCAGGCGGCCGTCGATCGGTGGACCCGGGAGGTGCTCCGTGGCTAGCGGTACCCCGCTCGCGACCGCGTTCGTGCGGATCCGCGGGCAAGACGGCGGCCTGGCCGCCGACATCTCCAAGATGGCCGGGCCGGCCGCGACCGGCGCCGGGCAGGACGCCGGGAAGCGGTTCTCGACGCAGTTCGTCGACTCCGTCCGCGACGGCGCCCGCCGGGCGGCCCGGGTCACCGGCGAGGCGGGCGGGGACGCCGGACGCGGGTTCGCCGACGGCATGACCGAGCAGGTCCGGCAGGCCACCGGCGACCTCGGCGACACCGGCCGCGAGGGCGGGTCCCGGTTCAGCCAGGCCTTCCAGCAGTCCGCCGACTCGAGCGGCTCCGGGATCGGCGGCAAGTTCAAGGAGATCGGCGCGAAAGCGGGTGGCCTGTTCCTCGCCGCGTTCGCCGTCACGAAGATCGTCGACACGATCAGCGACGCGTTCAGCAACGCCCTCGACATCGAGGCCGGCCGGGCGAAGCTGACCGCCCAGCTGAACCTCACCGCGGAGGACTCCCAGCGGTTCGGCCAGGTCGCGGGGCAGCTGTACTCCGACGCGTACGGCGACTCCCTGGGCCAGGTCAACGACGCGATCGCTTCCGTGGCGCAGAACATCGGGTCAGCGGCGACCGAGTCCAGCGCGGACCTGGAGCAGGTGTCGGGGTCGGTGCTGAACCTGGCGTCCACGTTCGATCAGGACCTCGGCGGGGTCACGAAGGCCGTCGGCACGCTGATCCAGACCGGGATGGTCGACACCGCGCAGCAGGGCCTCGACCTGCTCACGGCGGGCTTCCAGAACGGCGCGAACAAGGCCGACGACCTGCTCGACACGATGACCGAGTACCCGACCCAGTTCCGCAAGCTGGGGTTGGACGGGCAGGAGGCGCTCGGCCTCATCGGGCAGGCGATCGCCGGTGGCGCCCGGGACGCCGACATCGCCGCGGACGCCCTGAAGGAGTTCTCGATCCGGGCGGTCGACGGGTCCACGACCAGCGCCGCCGGGTTCAAGGCGCTGGGGTTGAACGCCAAGGCGATGACCGCGCAGATCGCGCAGGGCGGCAACCTGGCGTCGGCCGGGCTGCAGACGGTGCTGGACCGGCTCCGTGGCATCGAGGACCCGGTGAAGCGCAACGCGGCTGCGGTCGCCCTGTTCGGCACCCAGGCGGAAGACCTCGGGCAGGCGCTGTTCGCCTTCGACCCGTCCACCGCGGTCAAGGGGCTCGGCGACGTCACGGGCGCCGCGCAGAAGATGAACGACACTCTCGGCGACACCGCGGCGTCCCGGCTGGAGTCGTTCAAGCGGAAGGTCGGGCAGACCTTCACCAACCTGGCCGGGGAGGCCCTCGGCGGCCTGGAGGGGCTGTACGACCTGCTGGTGAAGGGCGACTTCACGCACAAGTTCCGCGAGGCGTTCCACGTCGAGGAGGACTCCGGGGTCGTCGACTTCCTGTTCGATGTCAGGGACGGGGTCCGGGGTGTCTACGAGGTCATCAAGCTGTTCGCCACCGGCGACTTCACCCACTCCACGGCGCAGGCGCTCGGGATCTCCGACGACGACGACCTCGTCGGCAGGGTGCTCGGCATCCGGGACGCCGTCATCGGCTCGGTGCGGGCCGTGCAGGCGTTCCTGTCCGGCGGCAGCACCGCGACCATCGCGCACGCCCTCGGTGTCGACAAGGGCAGCCAGCTCGTCGGGGACCTGGTGTCGATCCGGACATCGTTCGTGCAGTTCGTTGCCGCCGTCGGGGGGATCCTCGCCCAGTTGGGTGGGGCGGTACGGGCGCAGATCGGCCCGATCACGCCCTACGTCCGGCAGGCCATGGGCTCCGTGCGGCAGATCTTCGCCAACGTCATGGGGATCGTCATGGTCCTGGTCCGGCAGGGCGTCACCACGATCCAGACGCTGTGGCGGATCTTCGGGCCCACGGTCCTCGCCTACGTCGGCGGGGCGCTACGCGGCATCGTCACGATCATCTCCGGGTCACTCAAGATCGTGGCAGGGATCACCCGGACGATCCTCGCGCTCCTGCGGGGCGACTGGTCCGGCGCCTGGGCCGGGATCCGGCAGATCGTCTCCGGGGTCGCGCAGGTCATCGTCGGGATCTGGCGCCTCGCCATGAACAACCTCCGGGCGGCAGCGTCCGCGGCGATGGCCGTGCTGCGGGCCCTGTTCGGCGACATGGTGTCGTCCGTCCGGTCCCGGGTGTCGGCCGCGGTCGCCGAGGTCCGCGGGTTCGGGTCCAGGGTCCGGTCCGCCATCGGCAACCTCGGCGGGATCCTCGTCTCGGCCGGCCGCAGCCTCGTCGACGGCCTGATCTCCGGGATCCGGGACCGGATCGGTGCGCTCCGCTCGCAAGTGTCCAACCTCGCCGGTGAGATCCGCGACTACTTCCCGTTCTCCCCGGCGAAGAAGGGCCCGCTGCGGCGGCACCCGATGGACCGGGCCGGCCGGAACATCGTCGAGGGCCTCGCCGACGGCATGCGGTCCTCGGCCCGGCTGAACGACGAGGTGCTGGGCCTGGCCGACCGGGTCGCGGGCGGCACCGTCGGCGCCCGCGCGGCCCGTCTGCAGCCGCTCGGCGGCAGCAGCGACCGGATGCACCCCGAGGACATCACGGCCATCGCGGAGGCACTCGCCGAGGCGATCCGGCAGAACGGCCGGCCCGTGCTGCTCGACTCCGATGCCCTGGCCGGTCGCCTCGACCGGCAACTCGGCTCGATCTACGGCTGACCCAGAGGAGGGTGGCATGGCCGCGACAGCGAAGATCGTGACCGGGATCGGGGGCACGACCGTCCTGGACCTCAACGACCTGGCCGGCGGCGCGCAACTGCTCGGCCCCCGCGACGGGATCAACCTGGCCGACTCCGACACCATCGACGCCGCGCTGTCCCGGTGGGAGGCGTCGACCGCGCCGGTGCAGGTCGGCACCCGGAAGATCAGCTTCCCGGTGGTGCTGATCGGGTCCAGCGTCGACAACCTCGGCACGAAGGTGGCGGCGCTGAACCAGGCGGTGCAGGTGCCGTGGTGGCTGCAGGTCCGCCGGCACGGCGCCACGGTGGACTCGTGGCTGCGCTGCTACCCGACCGTCCCGAAGATCGCGGCGAACGTCACCGCGTCACCGGTCGGGCACATCGCGACCGGCACGATCAGCGCCGACACCGAGCCGTACGCGTACGGGTCCCGCGTCGACGCTGGCCCGTTCACCGTCACGCAGGACACGTCGGTGTCGACGGCGTGCTACTGCGACATCACCGGCGTGACGGGGGACGCGCTCACCCCGGCGGTGATCCGCACCTCCACGTCCGGGCTGATGGCGGCTGCGCAGTCGTCGCTGCTCGCGATCCGCCGCCACGGCACCCCGTCGGGGCTGCCGTCGCTGTTCCTGCAGGCCGAGACCGCCTCCACGATCACCGACCCGACGAACGCCAGCCACGCCACCACCGCGGTCGCGGCAGCGTCCGGCGGGCAGGTCGTACGGGCCACCTTCGCGTCGGGCTGGGCCGGGTACACCGTCGGGTCGGTCGTCTTCGCCTGGGCCACCCTGTCGGCGTTCACCGGCGCCGAGATCCCCGGCACCTACCGGATCCTCGCCCGGTACACCCGGTCCTCCGCGGCGGACTCCTACCGGCTCCGGTCGTTCCTCGGCGCCGGGGCCCAGATCGGCGAGGTGATCGTCCCCTCGGGCGGGCAGACCACGATGGTCGTCGACCTCGGCCTCGTGCAGCTGCCGTCCGGGTTCTACCCCCAGCTCGGCGCCCCCGGCGACCTGCTCGGCACCAACGCCCCGTCCAACCTGCAGATCCACCTCGCGAAGATGGCCGCCGGGGCCGGCACCGCCGACCTCGACTGGGTCGCGCTCATCCCCGCGGACGAGGACGCCGGGGTGGTCTACAACGGCGGCGCCGACGTCGGGAAGACCCTCACCCTCGACGGGCACACGAACGCCGCCTACCTGCACGACGGGGACCCGGTCACCGGCGCCGGGGTGAAGTCGCACTCGGCCGCGTCGGACCACACCACGACGTTCCTGGGCGGCGTGCCCCGGCTCGCCCCCGGTGTCACGAACCGGCTGTGGTGGATCACCGGCATGGTGAACATCGGGACCACCGCGACCCCGGCGAACACCGTCTCCCCGGTGCTGAACGTGTCCTACTGGCCGCGGTACACCTGGCTCCGGTGACGCCATGACGAACGGCCTCGACAGCCTCCTCGTGCAGATCAGCGGCGCCGGGGTCGCACCGATCACCGTGCCGGCCCCGCCCGACCTACGGTTCACCGCACAGACCCAGCTGGGCTACGACGAGTGCACCTTCACCCTGTCCCTGCCGGCGCTGCCGTGGGCGCCGCCGCAGGCCCTGCGGGTCCTGTCCACCGTGCGGGTCCTGGACCGCCGGTCCGGGCAGACCGTGTGGTGGGGCCGGATCGACGACCCGGGCCTGTCCAACGCCTCCCCGGCGACCGGGTCGGTGTGGTCGGTGAAGGCGTCCGGCGGCGGCCACGAACTCGCCCGGATCTCCAAGCAGATCATGTACGTGGACCGCGACGTGTCTTCGTGGCGAGGCACGAACAAGTGGCCGGCGGGGAAGGCGGCCGTGCTCGACGGGCAGCAGGGGTTCGCGGTGCACGCTGGGGATCCGGAGGGCCTCACACCGACCTACTGCTGGGAGCTGCCGTTCCCCGGCAACGCCAAGGTGACGAACGGGGCCTCGGCGGAGATCGTGTACGACCAGCCGCAGTATGCCTCGGGTGACGTCGTCCGGATCGTCGGGGTCCAGGGGTCGTATCGCGCCTCGTTCGTGCTCACGTCGATCATCTTCGACCTGCTGGTGCGTAACGACGCCGGCGTGCTCACGTCGATCTACAGCTGGAGCAGCGACGTCACCCAGACCGACTTCACGACGTTCAAAGGATCGGGCAGCTGGCCGGCCGGCGGCGCTGACGTGCAGTTCGTCGGCCGGTGGCTCAACAACTCCGGGGGCACGATCACCTTCGGGGACAACCCGAACTGGCACCGGTGGGCGTCCTTGCGCGTGTTGGGGCAGCGGTACAACCTCGACGGCTCGGCGATCACCCCGGCGTCGCACAGCTGGACCGTCTCGCCCCGCCAGATCGTGATCGACCTCCTCGGGCGGCACCTGGCCGGTGTGGTGCAGCCCGGCACGATCTCCACCGACACCACCGGGGTCATCAACCACGCGGCGTGGTGGAAGGGGACCACCCTGGCCGACGTCTTGGACTTCGTCGCCCAGCGCGACGCCGGGAAGCGGTGGTGGGGCGTGTGGGCACCGGACGCCGGCGGGACGGTGCCACGGATGGACTGGACCGAGTGGACGGGGGAGCGGTACATCGTCCCGGCCTGGTTCGCGCCGCAGCTCGCCGGCGGCAGCGACACCCTCGTCAACAACGTCCGGGTGATCTACCAGCCGATGCCGGACTACCTCGGGTCGGTCAACGTGACCGGCGCCGTCGCCGAGCTCGACGCCGCGGGGCTTACCCGGTCGATCACGGTGGACGCCACCGACAAGGGGGTTATCGCCGCCGACGCAGCCGCCGTCATCGGTGCGGGCGCCCTGTCCGATGCGGACCTGACGCGGACCAGCGGCACGGTGACGGTGGACGGGCCGATCCTCGACGCCGACTCCGGGCGGGTGGTGCAGCCGTGGGAGATCCGGCCCGGCGCGACGGTGCTGCTGTCGGCGACGCCGAAGCAGTTCAGCGGGGATTACGGCGCCGGGTCGACGGACGGATCGGCGGTGTTTCGGCTCACCGGCACCAGCTACAGCGTGGCGTCGAACAGCACCGAGCTGTCCCTCGACGGCGGGGGCCGCAGCCTGGTCCGGCAGGTGCGCCGGGACCTCGCCGCGAACAGGAAGACCCGGACGGCCCTCTGACCAGCACAGCGCGGCCTATCATCGTTGCGGGGTCGGGTCCGTAGCGGACCCGCCGCACGGCCGGGTGAGGGCAACTCCCGGCGGCTGTGCGGCAGCACGAAGGGCGACGCCCATGCCTGGCCCCGACGATGTGATCGAACTGCCGCCCGACGAACCGCCCACCAGCGGTGCGTTCGCCGACTGGGACGGCGACCAGTTGCGGCCCGAGGTGGTCGCCGACGGCAACCGGCTCGGCGAGACGATCGACGTCGACGACGACCTGGACAACGGCCTCGGCTACCGGTCCGCGCTGTGAGCGAGGCACTGGCCCGGTCGGAGGCTGCCCGCCTCAAGGCGGCCATGGGTCGGCACGGCGTGCGGTGCTCGATCGAACTGCAGGTCGGCCGGCCGAACCGCACCGGGTGGGGCGACGACTGGTACTCCCGCAAGGTCGCCCTGATGCAGCACCACACGGCGGGCGCGACGACGGGGAACACGCCGTCCCTGTCGCTGGTGAAGCGCGGCCGGGGGACGCCGGGGACGGACGGGTACCTGCCCGGGCCGCTCGCGAACGGCTACGGCGGCCGTGACCACGTCTACCGGGTCCTGACGCTCGGCCTAGCCAACCACCCGGGCGAGGGCGGGCCCATCACCGTCCCGCGGATCGGCGGCGGCTCGGTCCGGATCCCCGAGGACTCCGCCCGGCACCTGACCTGGGGCACCGAGTGGGAACACGACGGCGTCTCGCCCTGGCCGGCCGACATGCAGGAGTTCATGGGCCGCGCCGGCGCCGCCCTCACCGAGTGGCTCGAGCTCCCCCGCGAGACCTCGATGGAGCACCTCACCTGGGCCCCCCACCGGAAGACGGACCGGAACGGGTACACCGCGGCGTCCGGTGACGCCGAGATCCAGCGCTGGCGGGCCGCCGGGGTCACCAGCACCCAGGCCGAGCCAACGAACCCCCACCAGGAGGACGAGGACATGAAGGTCATCCAGACAGCCGACGGCCGCACGTGGATCACCAACGGGCCGTTCTCGGCGCCGATCGCCGCCGACCTCGTGAAGTCCTGGTGCGGCCTGACGGGCCAGCTCGACGCCGCCGGGAACCCGAAGCCGGCGCAGGTGCCGTACGGCCTCGCAGCGTCCACGACGACGACCGCGACGATCACGCTCATCCAGAACCTCGCCGCGCAGGCCGCCGCCAACCGGCCGGACATCGACGAAGCGGCGCTCGCCGCGGACCTCGCGCCACTGCTCGGGGTGGACGTGGACGAGGCGGCCGTCGCGCAGCAGATCGTCACCGCCCTACCCGACAGCCTGGCGCAGCAGGTGCTCGACGGCCTGGCGCAGCGGCTGGCCGGGTGAGCACCGGACGCCGAGGCGAGCAGTTGGCGTGGGCGACCGTGATCAGCGGACGAAGCGGGCCCGGCCCGGCAGGGGTCTGATGGATGACGCGCACACCTCCATGGATGGCCGTCGTGCGAGGCCTCGTGCTCCTGGGTCTGGGCACCGCCGGGATGGTCCAGCAGATGTTCCTCACCGCCACCCCCAGCCTGCTGTGGGTCGGCGTGTGCCTGGCGATGATCTTGGGAGAGGGAGCGGTGAGCGCATGGTGGCTGGCTGGCAGGTCCACTGGCACCGGGCAGCCGTCGGCGCCTCCAGCGCCCTCGTCTGCTCCGGCCTCTGGTGGCTCATCGAGCGGACCGTGAGCCGATGATCCAGCCCCTGACGGCCACGGGCGCCCTACGCGCGTGGTGGGCGGTCGGCATGGTCCTCATCGCCGCGGTGCTCGCGGCCGGGCTCTCGATCGCGTACACGGCCCAGACGCAGCGCCTGGCCGATCAGCGGTGGTGCGCCCTGCTCCTCACCCTCGACGCACCGGCCGGGCCGCAGCCGACGACACCCCGCGGCCGGGTCGTGCAGGACCGCATCCATGAACTGGCCGGCGAGCTCGGCTGCGCTGGCCCCTGAGGTACCCCCTGACCCGCGCCCCGGCCCGGGGCGTGACGTCCCATCGAGCAAGGAGGGCACCGTGCCCAGCACCACCCTGGTGGTCAGGACGACCACCCTGGTCGACGAGTACCGGAAGTTCATCCCGCAGGTCGCCTACGTCGCGTTGGCCGGCTGGACGCTGGTCGCGGACCGGCTGAGCGACGGGAAGGCGATCGACGGGGTCACCTACGTGGCGGTCATCGTCGCGGTGGCCCAGGCCCTCGTCGTGGTCGTGCCGAAGTCGCCGGTGACGAAGGCCGTTCTGTCGTTCGTCACCGCGCTCGCGGCGGGCGTGAGCGCGGCCATCACCGACGGGTCGATCAGCCCGGCGGAGGCGGGGTTGATCGTGGCCGCGTTCCTGGCGTGGGCGACGGGCGCGGGCCGGCCGAACGTTCCGGCCGGGCAACCGGTCGCCCCCGCGGAGCCGGCGAACGCGGCGGTCGGCCTGGCCGAGATGAAGCCGCGGCCCGGGGCGTTCTGAGACCCCGGCCGCAGCGGCCCCTCCCCGCGCGCGTACCGGGAGCGCCGCCCGGCGGACCGCGGGGGAGGGGCACCGTTCATTCACCAGGAATGTCGTCGAATGGCGATGTGCTGCTGAATGTGCTGCAGACGGCCCGCGGGCCGATCTTGAAACCCGCGTTTTGCCTGGTCAACGAGCGCCCCCGGCAGGGATCGAACCTGCGACCATCGGATTAGAAGTCCGACCGACGCCCGTTTACGGCTACTCACTGCGGTGCATCGTCGCACTTCAAGGGCGTGATCGATTGCCATTTCTGTTCATACAGATTCAGCACCGTTTGTTTCTCGTGCTGCAGAAGTGCTGCACCCCGGGTGCGACACTGGGGTCACCGCCTCCAGGCCAGACTGCCCGCCCCACGTGCCGCCTGATCGTCTGGAGCCGGCAGTGTCCCGGGCCAACCCTTCAGACCCGAGACACGAGGACGCCCCCCGACCGCTGGCTAGGCGGCCGGGGGGCGTCTGGTCGTTGAGGGGGGTCAGGTGGTCGGCGGCGGGACCGAGTCGCCGCCCATGTGCGGCGGAAAGCCAGGCCACGGCGGGACCGATCCTTCGGCCGTGTCCCCGTCCTGCGGCTCCCCGTGGGCGACACCCACCCCGAGCGACCGGAGCAGCTCGGCGTGCGGCCGCGGCGGGTGGTACTGCGGCTCGCCGAGCCACCGCAGAACGTCGGACAGGCCGGCGTGCACCCGCTGCAGCGCCTCGCGGCGGCACCACTCCGTGTTGTCCATGCGGGTCCCGATCACGACCACCGTGCCGCGCACGATCCCGAACCCCTCCGCCATCACGTACACCTCGCCGTCGTAGAACACCGGCGACAGGACCACCGGGATCCCGACCGGGTCGCCCTGGGCGCCCATCCCGGCGAACACCACCCCGCTCACGCGGCCGCCCCCGCGCGGTCCCGGACGGCACCGGTCGCAGCGAGCGCGACGGCCAGCGCCTCCGCGCACGCCACCGCCGCCGCGGCCGTGGCGCCGCCGACGCCCTCGGCCTGCAACCGGTCGGCCACGCTCCACGCGTCGCGCGTGAGGGCCGAGATCCCGTCCCGCAGCGTCTCCAGGGCCGCCCGGGTGTCGACGGCGGCTGCGGTGGGCCGTGCCGCTAGACGCGGCGCGGGGGAGTCCATCGGCACCGGGCTCGTCGCGGCGACGGCCGACGGCCGGGGTGCAGGGGCCCGGCCCGAGAAACGGTCAAGCGCCTCCCACAGCCGCGTGCTTTCCCCGTACCCCGGGTCCTGCGCGCAGACCTGCCACGCCTCCTGCAGTTCGGTCACGACGTCGCTGGCGCACTCGCGGTAGTGCGCGGCGATGTACCGCCGCGACAGCACCGCCCCGAACATGCCGTCGACCGACTGGGAGTAGTCGATCCGGCGTGCGGGTGCCTTGCCGAAGGTCAGCCGTAGCCCGGTGCCCTCGACCGCCGCCTGGAGCCGGGCCAGCGTGGCGTCGTCGGCGAACCCCTCGACGGCGGCGTGCTGCTGCCAGTGCTCGCCGTCGTAGCCGATGCCGTCGCAGCCCGGCTGCGATCCGGTGGTGACGAAGCCGGCCCGGTTCGCGGCGGCGAGTGCGGGGATGAGGCCGGTGGTCTCCGGGTCGGGGCCCGCGCCGACCTGGTAGCCCGTCTGCGAGCGGACGTCGCCCTCCAGCCAGCGGGCGGTCACGTCGCCGACGTCGCGGAGGCTATGGGCGTCGAACCAGGCGGAACGGGAGGGCCGGTCCATCAGGCCGGACCAGCCCTCCCAGATGCGCCTCAACGCGGCCTTCACCGGGACCACCCGAGCCGGAACAGAACCAGCACGACGCCGGCCCTCGCCTGACGGGCCTTCACCCGGCACGCCGCCGCGAACAACTCCCCGGTCGTCGGCGCGTAGCGGACGTGCCGGCCCCGCCCCCGGCTCACCGGCCGACCCCGAAGAAGCGCCCGATCGCGGACGGCACCTCGCCGCCGTCGCACTTCCCGCAGTGGTCGTAGGCCCCGAACAGGCCCTTCCCGCCGCGGTTCGTGCCCCTGCACGCCGGGCACGTCTTCCACAGCGACCGCCTGATCCGCCGGACCAGCCAGGCGCCGCCGACGACGGCCCCGCCGCTCACGAACACGATCTGCTCCCAGCTCACCGGGCACCGCCCCCGGCCTGGGCCAGTTCCGCGCGGCGGGCCGCGACGACGTCGGGGTCGTCAACAGGCAGAGCGGCGAGAATGGCGGCGGCGACCCGCTGCGTCTGGGTCGCCTCGGCTACCGCCACGAGGCGACGGCGCTCGGCGGCGGCGGCGCGCCTCCTCCGTACGCGCTCCCCGACGGTGGAGCCATAGGACGCGGTACCGGGTGCCGGTGCGTTGGCGGGCACGGATCTTCCTCTCTGGGTCTCGGTCACCGGGCACCGCCCCGGTCCCACTCCCACCGGGACCGGATCACCCGGATCTCGCATGGCGGGACGCCGCGGCCGAACTGCTCGACCAGCTGCTGGTACCGCTCGATCGCGAGGTCGTCCTGCTTCTTCAGGTAGGCGCGGGTCACGAGCGTCATGCGGTGCCAGCACGACGGGCACACGTACTTCCCGGGCGGCCGGGTGCCGCCGCACGGACCCGGGCACGCGGTGGGGTCCGCCGGCCCGTGCGGCGGTGGGTTGTCGGGCATGGTCGGGTTCCTCTCCCCAAGCTGGTCTGGCCGGTCACCCCGCCCGCGCCCCGGGCCACAGGGCGCGAGCAGAGTCACCGGTCAGGCCGGCACGCTGGCGTCGGTCAGCTGCTCCCCGACCGGACCCGGGACCAGCAGCAGGGCGGCCACGCGCTCGTCTCCGCGGTAGGGCCGGATGTCAGCGCGTGCCTCGTCGGCGGTCAGGTACATCTCGCCTGCCCAGTCGACGAGCCGGCCGTCGCTGTCCAGGACGACCCGCGTGTAGCCGATCGGGGTCTGCTGCGCGTCGACGAGGGCGACGACCCGGTAGTCCCCGCCGTCGCCCTCGTCGGTGCCCTCGTTCGCGTGCGCCAGCTCGGCGCTGGCGACGTCGAGCGACGGGTGGACCGCGCCGTCCCAGTCGGCCTCCAGCCCACCGGCGTCACCCCGGCGGACGAGGAGGTAGCCGACCGCGCCGTCCGGTGCGGCGCCGTCCTGGGCAAGGTGGACCAGGCTGAGCACGCGGTACTGCCAGCCGCCGACGTTCGCGTTCGACAGCTCCGCGTCGGCCGCGGCCCTGGCCTCGTGCACCTCGCCGTCCCAGTCGGCGCACCACGCCTCGCCGTCGGGGCGGGCCAGGATGAAGCCGACCGGCGCCGGGGCCGCCACGGCCGCCGTGCTGGCCGCCTCGGTCACGGCGGTCACGCCGTCCGCCCGCTGTACGTCGGGGCCGGCCCCTGCAGCACCGGCCAGCCGCGCTCGGCGCCGCCCTCGGCCGCGCTGCCGTCCAGGGCAGCGGTGACGTCGTCGGTGAACGCGGCCCACGCCCGGTCGAGGACCTCGTCGACCCGGTCCAGGATCACGCCGAGCTTCAGCGTGCCGCTGTCGAGGCGGTACCGGAACCGCGCCGTCAGCGACACCGACACCGGCACGCCCCGCCAGGGCTGCACGACGAGGGCCAGCTGCTTCGGGATCACGATCTGGCCGCGCTGCCCGGCCTTGCTCTCGACGGTCTCGACGTAGGTCAGCTGCCGCTGCCCGGACTGCAGGCTGACGCCGCTCTTGAAGTCGACGCCCTTGGTCGCCTCGAACGTCTGCGCCAGCTCCAGCATCTCTGCGGCGGACGGCTCCGAGATGGTCGGCTGCAGCGCCTCGATCAGCTCGGCGAACGCCTCCTGGCTGTGCCACCGACCGTCGGCGCCCGCCCACGCGCGCCAGTCCTGCGACGTCTCCAGGTCGAGGGTCACCCGGTGGTCGCCCCACCCGGTGCGGCCCGGGCCGGGGGCGTTCAGCAGCGCGGTCACGGCCGGCTTCCGCTGGTCGGCGTAGACCTCGGTGGTCTCGGCGCCGTGCCGCAGCACGTACGCCGACCAGGACGCCAGGTCCCGGACGTGGACGTGGCCGGTGGTCCGGACCGGGGCGTCCGCGCGCTGCTCCGCGCGCTCCTGAGCGACCGCGAACTCGGCAGTCGCGATCTGCAAGCTGTACCCGTCGGGGACGACGGCGGCCAGGCCGACCGGGTCCCCGTCGAGCGCGACCGGGACCGGCCGGGCCGTCGCGACGCCGGCCGCCAGTAAGGCCCCGACGTCGAGGCTGGTGTCGTGCGGGTGGGCCTCGGGGTCCGGGATGTCGACGGTGAAGCGTCGACCGATGTCGTCACGGGCTTCGCGGATGGGCATGGCGGGTCAGTTGTCCTTCGCGTCGTGTCGGGTGGTGGGCTGCGCACCGATGACCCGGGTCGGCCGCTGGTCGCTGACGACCAGGCCGGGGATGGACATCAGCGCGGGGTTGTCGCGGGTGAGGTTGAAGTCCGGGTCGGCGAACATCAGGGACATCCGGGGGTCGCTCTTCGGGAGCTTCTCCTCGACGACCGCGGCGACCTGGACCTGCGAGGTGTTGCCGGACATCGGCTTGACGGCGACCTTGAGGACGAGCCCGGCGGGCTTCCCGGTCTCCAGGCACGCCTGCACGAGGCGGGGCAGGGCGTCGGTGAGCTCGGCGTGGGTGGTGCCGTCGTTGACGGCCAGCAGCCACGTCGCGAACTCCTGGACCTGGCGGCCCGGCTCGTCGGTGCCCTGGTCGGGGGTGCTCTCTGCCACAGCGGTGGGTCTCCTTGTCGGTGGTGGGTGGTACAGCGGTCAGGCGGCGGGCTCGACGCGGACCCGGTAGGTCCGGACACGGCCCTCGGTGTCGGTCAGCTGCACGCGGGCGGTGTCGATCGGCTGGCCGGCCCGCTGGACGTCGATCCACTGGCCGGTGCCGTCGTTGAAGTCGCCGTCGTGCTGGCCGAGGAGGTCGAGGACGTCGGTCACGCCCGGGTCGGTCACGCCCGGGTCGGTCGAGGGCGCGGTGGTGGTGGGCTGGGGCATCGCAGGTGATCCTTCCTAGTGGGATGCGGCACATATCCCGGCGTCATGCGGAGAGGGCAGCAGAAAGCCGCCCGGGGACGCCAGTGCTGGCCTCCTGGTCGGCCGCGGCGGCGAGCAACCGGGCCCGCTCCAGGGAGGCGCGGCGCTGGCGCCGCACCCGCTCGGTCTTCCGCTCGTCCTCGGACAGGCCGCCCCACACCCCGTCGTCGGTGCGGCTCGCCAACGCCCACTCCCGACAGGTGTCGGTGACCGGGCAGCGTCGGCACACGGCCTTGGCGTGCTCGATCTGCAGCAGGGCGGGCCCCGTGTTCCCGATGGGGAAGAACAACTCGGGGTCCTCCTCGAGGCACGCGGCCCGGGACCGCCAGTCCTCGTCACGCGATCCGGCCATAGTCGGCGTCCCTCCTGAGTCGCTCGGCGGTCACCGCGCTGTCGTAGCGGGCCGCGTTGATGGCGTCCCCGGCCACGTCCCACGCGGAGCGGGCGTGCCGGATCTCGGCGTTCTGCGGGGCCGGGAGGGTCCACGTCCCCCGGCGGTGCGCCGACGCGCGCTCGCCCTTCGTGACGAGCTCGTCCGGGTAGGACAGGAGGGCGTGCCGGCCGTGGCCGCCCTTCTTGCCCTCGTGGCCGGCGACGTAGGCGGGGACCATCACGGCCGTCGGGAACGCCCGCTGCAGCCAGCCGCAGACCCGACCGATCCCGACGAGGACCCGCGGCGGGATCTGCCGGAACCCGACCGGGTCGGCGAACTCCTCGATCGCGATCGTGACCGCGCCGGTGTCGACCAGCTCGTCGTAGTGGTGCTGCCGCAGCAGGTCCCAGGCGTTGGCCTCGGCCGCGCCGAGGTAGGCCTGGGTAACCCGCTCGGCGCCCGGGGCGATCCGGGTGCGGTCGATGACCCGCCAGTCCAGGAGGTCGCGGGCACCGGACCGCAGCGCGTACCCGGTCCACCGCTCGCCGGGGTCGATCCCGAGGACGATCACCGGGCACCGTCCGGGTATGCGGCGAGAGCGCCCCGGTAGACCGTCACCGCGAGGTGGGACGGCAGAACCCAGATACCGAGCCGGCCGGGGCACGGGACGGGGGTCCGGAGCGGCACGGCCTCGGCGAGCAGCCAGTGCACGGCGTCCGGGTTGCCGAAGGTGCCCCCGCAGCAGCCGGGCGCCGCCTGGTGGCACTCGACGAGCCGGACCACGGCAACGACCGCGCCGGTCTTGAACTCGGGCATCCGGTCCGGGGAGTCCGGGCTGTCGGCCAGGGCGGCCCGCATCCGTGGGTCGTGCCGGGCGTCGCGGTCGATGCTCGCGCCGGCGTGGATCGCGAGCGGGCCCCGGTAGCCAGTGGACCAGGTGCGGTTCTCGATGGTCTTCCAGCCGAGCGCGATCGCCCCGGCCCACGGCTGCTTCACGGTCAGCGCCTTCACCGGGCCACCTCCGGGAACGCGTCGTGCAGCACGCCGTCGAGTTCGCGCCCGGCCTCGTGCTTCCCGACCCGGCGGAGGACGGTGCCCTCCGACTCGTTGGCGAAGCAGACGTAGCCGGAGCCGGCCGTGTCGACGTCGCCGTCGGGGGTCATGCAGACGTCGCCCGGGCGGACGGCGTCGACATCCCAGGTCCAGGCCCCGCGCTGCTTGAAGTGGAACGGCACTCCGGCCGCCGCGCATTGGTCACGTAGTGACCGGGCCCAGTCCGGGTGCATCGGCCGCGCGCCGGGGCCGGACTCGCCGCCGACCACGACCCAGTCCAGGG
>Ga0105028_100029_pt1 | contig 16907 bp, 16 predicted proteins | sample RS_106metaG_FD_91478 | JGI IMG/M metagenome (GOLD analysis project Ga0105028, IMG submission 91478) | Switchgrass associated microbial communities from Austin, Texas, USA, to study host-microbe interactions - RS_106 metaG | ecosystem: Host-associated > Plants > Roots > Rhizosphere | place: USA...
CATCTGATGTATCGACGACCGCTGGAGTATATTGAAACGCTTGTCTCGTTAAGGCCGTCGCTTGTGATCATTCATGCCGAAGCCGAAGGTGATATCCGGGGCATGCTGGAGCACTTGCAAGGTCTTGGGATACGGGCTGGAGTGGCATTATTGCCAGAAACGGCTGTAAGTTCGGTGCGCGATCTGATTGAGGTCGCCGATCACGTCCTGATATTTGCTGGCAAACTCGGGTCATTTGGCGGCACGGCTGATCTGACCCAGCTAGGAAAAGTTGATGAGATTCGGGCGATTAAACCGACGATGGAAATTGGCTGGGATGGTGGTGCGAATGCGGATAATGTTGCTACGCTTGCGGCTGGCGGAATTGATGTGATTAACGCCGGCGGCGCGATTCAGCACGCGGCGGATCCAACCGAAGCATTTTATCATTTGAAGAGCCTGTTGTAACAAAACGCTTATGGTACACTAAGAACAAATGGGCGCACAGTTAACGTTGACTCAAATTGAACAGATGGCAAATGTCATCCGACAGGACATTATCCGGATGCTGGAACATGCCAAATCAGGGCACTCAGCCGGTCCGTTGGACTTGGCCGATATCTTTGCATCGCTTTATTTCAATATCATGAAACATGACCCGAAAAACCCTGATTGGGATGAACGGGATATCCTGATTTTGAGCAACGGCCACACCGTGCCGGTACGATATGCAACCATGGCCCGGGCTGGTTATTTTGAAGTTGAAGAGCTCATGACCCTGCGTAAATTCGGCTCACGCCTGCAAGGCCATCCGGAACGCTTAAAATTACCGGGCATGGAGACAACCTCAGGGCCGCTGGGGTCAGGCTTAAGTCAAGCGTCAGGCATGGCCTACGTATTAAAGAACATTGATATCAATCCGCAGCGCTGGGTGTACGTGGTGATGGGCGACGGTGAGTTGAACGAGGGCAATATTTGGGAAGCGGCTATGTTTGCCGGCAAGAACAAATTGCACAATCTGATTGGTATTATCGACCGTAACAACATCCAGATCGATGGCAATACCGAGGATGTGATGCCACTTGAAGATTTGCGCGCCAAGTGGGAAGCCTTTGGCTGGCATGTCCAGGAGATTGATGGCCATAACGTCGAGAGTATTATCGATGCCTGCAGTATGGCGCGGGCGATCGTCGAAAAACCAAGTGTGATTATCGCGCATACCATTCCGGGTAAAGGCGTGCCGTTTATGGAGTATGACTACCATTGGCACGGTGCACCGCCAAATAGCGAGCAAGCCAAGGATGCGTTGAAGAAATTACGTAGTTTAGCCGGAAAGATAAAGGGCGAACATGAGTGAGCTGCATTTGAGTTCAAAAATCGGGCATGATGATGTCATGCAGGAGCCAATCCGCAAAGGGTTTGGCCGCGGACTGAAGACGGCCGGTGAGGCGGATGAAAATGTCGTTGCCTTGAGTGCTGATTTAACTGATTCAACCCAAATTAGCTTATTTAAGGAAGCGTTTCCGGACCGGTTTATTGAAATTGGCGTGGCTGAGCAAAACCTCGTGACAGTTTCGACCGGTATGGCAGCGATGGGTAAAATCCCATTCTGTAGCAGTTACGCCGCCTTTAGCCCGGGTAGGAATTGGGAACAGATCCGGACAACGATTTGCTTGAATGACCGGCCGGTGAAGATTGTCGGCTCACACGCCGGCGTATCAGTTGGACCGGATGGCGCAACTCATCAGATGTTGGAGGATATCGCCCTCATGCGTGTGTTGCCGAACATGGTAGTCGTAGCGCCTGGGGATAGCGTCGAGGCGGAAAAGGCGACGATCGCAATTGCTCAGAATGGTAAGCCAACCTATTTGCGATTAGCTCGCGAAGCAACACCGGTATTTACGACCGAGAACACCCCATTTGAACTCGGCAAGGCCTACGTGTTGCGAGAGGGCAAGGACATCACTCTGCTCGGAACCGGCACGATGACCTACCAGTGCTTATTGGCGGCAAAAATGCTGGCCAGTGACGGCATTGAAGCTGAAGTGATCCACGTGCCGACCATTAAGCCGCTTGATGAGGAGACGATTCTTGCCAGCGTCAAAAAAACTGGGCGGGCACTGTCGGCCGAAGAAGCTCAGATGAACGCTGGTTTTGGCGGCGCGATTGCGGAGCTGCTGAGTGAGAAATTGCCAACACCGTTAAAGCGCATTGGCATGCAGGACCGTTATGGCGAGTCGGGCGAGCCGCAAGAATTGTTGGAGCATTTCCAATTGACCGGCAAGCACATCGCGTTCGCAGTGCATGATTTTATGGATACGAACTCATAAGCAAGGAATGATCATCTCATGGCCACGAAAAAAGTTCCGTCATTTGCCCGTAAACGAACGTTCGTTGTCATAGCGGCATTTTCGCTACTATTTTTCTGCTTCGGCGCAGGATTAACTCTCGCAATCGCACAGGACCTGTTTTCCTTAGTGGGGGTACGAATTACTACGAGCGAAGGTAAGAAGTTTGATGAAATACGGCAACGCGAATTAGAGCGCCAGCAAGCATATGTTGATTATTCCACGCCACAAGCTCAGCCGGAAATTGCAACTGATTCTGAAAAACAACAGATGCTTGAACTATTTGACAAAGCATTCAAGAGCGAACTTGTCGCGTGTGAATCTGAGCCAATAAAAAAGGTTGATTATGACCACTATCGCAAGATTAACCAATACGCAAACCGAGTCGTTGCCCGTAATTGTGCCAGTCAGGACGCAATGTATTTCGTGAACCGCGCGGGCGAGTGGCAAGTGTCGCGGGTAAATATTGTACAAGAATTTGCCAGCGCCAAATCATGGTTGAGCGCGTGCTATCTGGATGATATTCTGCCGATCCGTGATAAACAGCCTGAATCAAACAAGTATATTAGCGAGCGAAATCTGGTTGAGTGTGAATACATTGCGAAATATAGCGTCCAGATGACGAACGACCAAGTAAATAAAGCATACGAAGAAAGATTTGGAGGCAACCAATGAGCTTATCAATTAGAGAAATTCGGGAAAACTGTCTCCGAGCGCGGCACTTGATGCAGCGTTCGCGCCAGCAACATTTTGCTGTCGGCGCGTTTAATGTTGATAACCAAGAAACGTTGATCGCAGTCTGCAAAGCGGCTCAAGCTAAAAATTCCCCAGTGCTAGTAGAAGTGAGTGACGGTGAAGTCAAGGCGATGGGACTCGAAAACGTGCGTGACCTCGTCGACAATTATAGGGCCGAATATGGCATCGAGATGTATATCAATCTCGATCACAGCCCGACCGTCGAGGATTGTAAACGGGCGATCGATGCCGGCTATGAATTCATCCACATTGATATATCGCAAGCCAATCACGACGCGAGCGAAGAGGAAATCATCGAGAAGACCCGTGAAGTGGTTGAGTACGCCAAATTTACTGGTGCGTTAGTTGAGTCCGAACCGCATTATTTTGGCGGCAGCTCCAATGTCCATGAAGAGAAAATTGATTACGAAGAAATCAAAAAGACCTTCTCGACACCTGAAGGCTCGAAGAGCTTTGTCGAGGCAACCGGAATTGATACATTTGCGGCGGCAATCGGTAACTTGCACGGTAAATACCCGGTGCCGAAAGTACTTGACCTCGAGTTGCTGAAGGCGATCCGCGAAGCGATCCCATGCCAGATTTCACTCCATGGCGGATCAGGCACCCCGCTCAATTACTTTGAAGAAGCCGCCAAAATCGGCGTCAGCAAGATCAATATCAATAGCGACATGCGCTACGCATTCCGTACGACGCTTGAAAAAGTCCTGGCTGATCATCCGGACGAATATGCGGTCGTGAAGCTGATGCCTGAAGTCTACGGCGCCGTCCAGAAAGTCATCGAAGAAAAAATCGATGCATTCGGTTCAGCTAATAAGGCAGTTATTTAAGCGTAACGATCTTGCTTCGTGCTTGCTGGTACCATTTCCACAAGTGGTCAATTGACACATCATCAAGCTCGAAAAAACTTTCAACTCCCAAGGCATCATGAGTTAGTCCAGGGCTGTTTGATTGAAAAAATTTGAAGTGCACATCCATTGAACTAAGCACACAATGCAAGTACTTATCGATTAGTTTATGGGGTGTTTTGTGCTCGTCATCATGGGCAAGGCCTAAATGGTTGTGGAGGTGCATAAGCCTGTCTTTATATTCGGCGTCGTGATCAATATAGTATTTAGTTTCAATCTCTAAGGTGGTGAGGAAGCGATGGAGCAGATCGTTGGTAGAATTGATTTCGCGGACATTATTACCAGAATGAAAAACAAGGCCATACTTTCCGCGTCCTTTACGAAGTGCAAGCGCAGTTTGGACAGAGGCTTGTGAAATTTCAGTGAGACACTGCAAGTATTCTTCGGTAGGCTGGGGCTCAATATCATCAAACACCTCGCCAGTTTGACTGGCGGGTTGAGGCTCAATTGAGTCAGATCCGGATTCACGCATGAATGTAGAGCGAATCATACGACTTTTTGTTTGGCAGTGCAAGCATAAGTGATATACTCGTCAACAGAGATGAGCAACAAACAAACAACTATTCTTACTATTGGTAAAACGGTTCAGGACGTATTCCTGAAAAGTGACGAATTTGACCCGCATAAAGAAGGTAAGGTGATGTACACGCACTTGCCGCTTGGCGTAAAGATGGAAGTCGAGGATGTGACGTTTAGTACCGGCGGAAATGCCGGTAACGTTGCGGTGACGCTTGCCCGTCAAGGGCTCAATGTACGCTACATGTGGACGTTAGGAGAGGATCCGGCGAGTGAGACGATTCTCCATGACCTTGACCGCGAAGGCGTCGATACGTCGCCGGTCGTCCAAAAGGAGCAATACCAGGCCGGTTACTCAACCATCCTCATCGCGACGAATGGCGAGCGGACGATCCTGAACCACCGGGGTGTTTCAACTGACAAAACCGGTAAGGATCTCGATTTTTCAGCCATTGAGGAAGCTGATTGGATTTATCCGACCAGCCTCGCGAATGGCGGCGTAGACCTGCTAGCAAAACTGGTGTCCCATGCTAAAAAAGCGGACGTCAAAGTTATGCTCAACCCGGCCGGGCCGGAATTAGCGGACCCACACAAACTCAAGAGCATTCTGGAAGACATTGATGTGCTCGTGATGAACAAAGAGGAGATGCAACAGCTCGTCGAAGGTCATACGCTTGAAGAGCTTGTTCGTCACGGACTCAATTACTGTCCGGTCGTGATTGTTTCGGACGGGCCAAATGGCGTTTGTGCCAGTGATGGTAAAACTATCGTGTCGGCCGGCATGTACGAAGACGTTCCCGTTATTGACCGGACCGGTGCTGGCGATGCGTTCGCGAGCGGGTTCCTCAGCCAATGGATACAGGGAAAATCACTCAAAGAGTCGATTATTTTTGCCAGTGCGAATTCAACCAGCGTCGTGAGCGTCATCGGCGCTAAAGCTGGAATTCTACACCGCGGTACCGAGTTGCATGATATGCCAATTGAAGAAAAGGAAGTATAGGAGAAGATAATGGCTGCATTTTGGAGTAAGATCTTGGGTGACAAAAAAGCTGACACGCCTCAGGTGCAATCAGATACCGCTACGGTACAACAGCCGCCGGGACAGGCGACGACGACATTGGATACGCAGCGTACGCCAGAGGAAGCTACTATGGCTGCCGATCCAACTAATGCCGGTATCCTGGTAATTGGTGACATCTTTACGGATGCGTTTATCCAGCTGAACGAAGGGTCGGCGAAAGTTATTAAGGAAGCCGATGGACGGGAATGGCTTGCGTTGCCGTTCGGTCAAAAACCACCCTATGATCGTGTCGATATTGTCCGCTCAGTAGGCCCTTCGCCAAACGCAGCCGTCGCGATGGCTCGCTTGGGGCTCAAGCCGAACTTGATGGCATGGGTCGGCGATGACGATACGGGGCGAGAAGCAATTGCGCACCTTGATGAAGAGCGGGTTGGAACAAGTGCGATGGTGACTGAGGTTGGTAATAAAACCAGCTATTGGTATGTGCTCCGCTATGGCGCGGACCGAACGATGCTGGTGAAGAGTGAGAAGTACAAATATGAATGGCAGGATCCGAATGAAGTTCCGGCATGGGTATACCTGGCATATATCGGTGAAGATTCTTGGAATCTGCATGAAAAACTTGTCGAGTATTTAGAACGAAATCCCGACGTAAAATTCGCATTTCAGCCTGGTACGTTCCACTTCCAGTGGGGTGCGGAAAAGCTGGTGCCTATTTATCGCCGTGCACATATTGTGATTATGAACAGGGAAGAGGCTGCTGATGTCACCGGTAAATCTATTGAGTCGGTTCATGAATTGGCTGCCGGACTGCATGCGCTGGGACCAAAAATTGTCGTCATTACGGATGGTCCGAAAGGGTCGTACGCTTCATATGATGGGCACGTTGTCACGATTCCTAACTATCCTGATCCGGCGCCGCCGCTTGATCGCACTGGCGCGGGTGATGCATTTGCATCAACGATCGTGAGTGCATTGGCACAAGGCAAGGATATGGACACCGCCCTCCGGTGGGCGCCGATCAATAGTATGAGCGTTGTCCAGAAACTGGGTGCCCAGGCTGGATTACTTGATCCGGCTTCAATCCAAGCTTTTATTGCGTCAGCACCTGCTGACTATCAAGTGACGGAATTGGTCGAGGGGGCGCAGCCGGCCAATGGCTAAGATCTTACGCGACTTGCTGGATGCAACTGAGCCGATGTTCAGTCTGAGCCTGCAACAGCTCGAAAAAGCAAGTGGGCAGACTGGTGTTGACGTTCAGCTGATTGGAGAGATTGTCCAAAAAATGAATCGGGCAATTGAAGGGTTAGGGCTTGACCCAAGGGATAGCACTGGTCGTGAGGTTTTCCGTGCTCAAATGAATCGGATTCATGAAGATGCCGCACGCATGACCCGGATTATTGGCGGTACCGATCCGTCTGATGTAAAACAGCTCGTTCCGCTGATGGTTGCTGCGGCACAAAAAGCGGATGTAAATAAAAACTGCTGGGTTTTAAAACATTCCGTTGCCAAGCAGTTGCTAAAAAAGATGCCGCCGAAGAAATTAATGGAAAAACTTGGCTACCGTTCCGTTGATAGCATGCTCAAGCATGAGGATATTGATGAAATTTACACAGCGCTTCGTTTTTCTGAAGGTGCGGAATGGCTTAATGAGTACAATGAACTGTTCAAGCAAGTAAAACCGAGTGATTTTGAAAGCCGGGAAATTAGGATCCTAGCGATGGATCATGACAAATATGTCGACCTGGCTGACCATTTTGTCAAGAAGAAGCTTCATAACATTACTCATACCAAGGAAATGGGGACGATCGTGGTAGTGCCGATGCACGCAACGCGTATGAAGGGCATTGTCCTGAAAAGCCTGCCACTTATCTTCCATTACATCAACGAAATCCGGTTGTATTCGGCTTTCTTTAAGCTGAAACAGGTGAGTAAGAATTTTGGTGAGACGGTGGTTGAAACGCTCATCGCTGATCCTGGTAATGCATCACAGATGGCGGGGCAAAATGTTCATTGGCGTGTTATCCAGCGATATTATGGCCGGCCAACTGTAGCGGGTGAAGAATCTCACCCTGAGGCATTTACGCCCCACGTCCATCCCGAAGACCTTCACTGGCGCCGAGCAAACGAAATTCTCTATGATCTAGACCCTAAAATGGAGTTCTGGAAAGATCTCGATTACGTCGCTCGTTTCACGGACGGTGCACCGCTCACATTCAACTTGCTCGACGTAAGTTTCGCGTATACGAATGACGAGAAGTACGAAAATCGCTATAGTTACCATTTCCGAGAGAGTCTCTGGAATGAGATCTTCATGCGCTATATGGGTAAGAAAAATCTGGAAACGCAAATTCTGCAGCAGCTCGATAATGACATGGTTGCCCCGGAAAAATTACCACTACCGATACGTTCAAAGGAAGAAGTGAGCGCCGACGAGCAGCGTGTGTCGAAAATTGAGATGCGACAGAGGATGATCGATGCAGCTGAAGGCCGGCTGATAGGCGTCACGGAGGAATTCGCCCGCGCATTTGATATCCTCGAGAAATACGAAAAAGCCGTGACGATTTTTGGTTCGGCCCGGTTTACGTCCGACCATCCGTCGTATAAGGATGCTTATGAAATCGCCAGTCGTTTGGCGACAAAGGGTTACGCGATTGTTTCCGGTGGCGGTTATGGCATCATGGAAGCAGCTAACAAGGGTGCCTATGACACGGGCGGCGCTTCGATCGGGTTTAACATCAATCTGCCGACTGAACAGCATCTCAACGATTACACCACTGAGAATTACGAATTTGAACACTTCTTTGGGCGCAAGGTTGCGATGACATTGGAGATGAGCGCGTTCGTCTACATGCCGGGAGGCTTCGGAACGCTGGATGAATTGTTTGAGATTGTGACTCTGCAACAAACAGGCAAAATCCCGCGGGTGCCGATTATCCTCTTCGACACAAAATTCTGGAAGCCATTGCTCGACTATTTTGCGAAGCAATTCGCTAAGGGTTACAAAACGATTGCGACGGCTGACCTAGACATGTTCATCGTCACTGATAGCATTGATAAGGTAGTGAAGACTATTGAGGAACATAAGGGAGACCAATATCAGGAGCCGAAGGGTAAGGTACCTCATCCGGAGGTGAAAAAGTAGCGGAGTATAATAGGCAGTAGCAATAATCATGGAAGGGGCACTATGAATAAGCAAGCTGGTAACGTCGTACAATGGATCATTCTGGGGATTGTAGTAATCGGGGTCGCGGTGGCGGTCATCTGGCGCTACACTGAGGCGGAAAAAGCGCAAAATGAAGCTGATCAAGCCGCCAACCAATCAAATATCACGCCACAACCAAAAGATGTCGTGAAATTACCTGGTTGGAATGTTGAAATCAAAGATTCACAAGAGAAGTATGGTACGGTAACGGCCGCCAAAGACGATGATAGTGACGCGTACGTCCTGACGTCATCAGAGCTTAAAGAAGGCACGTATACCTGCGAGGGCGATAACAAGGGCGAGCTCGGTACATTAACGCGCGGCGAGACAGAAGACCCAATGGCACCATCGGTCAAAGTTGGCGATAAATACTATAGTTTTGTCTCAGCATTACAGAACGAATGCTACGAGGAAGCTGAACTTAACACGCTCGGTAAGGATTTCGGTAACCAGCTCTCGGTCTTACTCGTCGAATCGAAGTAGCCTGATACAATTATTAGGTGACTACATTCCGTCTTAATACCGAATATGAGCCAACTGGTGACCAGCCTGCGGCAATCAAACAGCTTATAGCTGGGCTTGAGCAGGGCGAGAAGCAACAGACGCTGCTCGGCGTAACCGGCTCCGGTAAGACGTTTACGATGGCGAATATCATCGCTAATCGTGGTGTCCCGACGCTGGTATTGGCACATAACAAAACGTTAGCGGCTCAGTTATTCTCAGAATTCAAAGCCTTCTTTCCGGACAATGACGTTCACTATTTCGTCAGTTATTTCGATTACTACCAGCCGGAAGCCTATGTTGCCTCAAGCGATACGTACATCGAAAAAGATTCACGCATCAATGAAGAAATCGATCGGCTGCGCCATGCGGCGACGGCTGCGCTGTTGTCGCGCCGTGACGTGATTATTGTGGCCAGCGTGAGCTGTATTTACGGTATTGGTTCGGTTGAGGATTATGGTGGGCTGGCACTTGAGGTGAAGAAGGGCGAGCAGCGTAAACGCGATAAGTTGCTCCGCCACCTGACCGACATCCAATACCAACGCAATGATATTGATTTTTCGCGCTCAACTTTCCGTGTACGCGGGGATGTTGTTGATGTGTTTCCAGCCGGCGGCGAAACGGCTTACCGGATAGAATTTTTCGGTGATGAAGTTGACCGTCTAACGGAAATCAATCCGCTGACTGGCGAAATTATTGCCGAACCGGAATCACTCAAGATTTTCCCGGGTAGCCATTACGTGACACCTCAGGAAAAACTAAAAGTCGCCATTGGCAAAATTCGTGACGAACTGGAAGCCCGGGTGAAGGAATATGAATCACAGAACAAGCTGCTCGAAGCCCAGCGAATCCAACAACGAACCAAATATGATTTGGAAATGCTTGAGGAGACAGGGTTTGTGAAAGGTATTGAGAACTATTCACGTTACTTGACCAATCGCGCGCCGGGCGAGCAACCAGCCACGCTCATGGATTACTTCCCGGATGATTTTTTGCTACTCGTGGACGAATCGCACCAGACAATCCCGCAGGTCCGAGGTATGTATAACGGCGACCGGGTCCGTAAGGAAGTGTTGATCGAGCATGGTTTCCGTTTGCCGAGTGCGCTTGATAACCGGCCATTGACGTTCCCTGAATTTGAACGCCATCAGAATGACGTCATCTATGTTTCGGCGACTCCGAGCTCGTATGAGTTGAGCCGTTCGCCGGAGCCGGCGCAGCAAGTCATCCGGCCAACCGGTTTGCTTGATCCGAAAATTGACATTCGTCCGATCGAGGGCCAAATTGATGACTTGATTGCCGAGATTAGGGATCGGATTGAACGTCACGAGCGCGTGCTGGTGACGACGCTGACCAAGCGTATGGCGGAGGACTTGAGCCAATATTTACAAGACCTGAATATCAAGACCGCGTACTTGCACTCCGATGTCGAGACGCTGGAACGCGGTGATATCTTGCGTGACTTGCGCTTGGGCGTATACGACGTGTTAGTTGGTATTAATCTGTTGCGTGAGGGCCTCGATTTGCCGGAAGTGAGCCTGGTCGCGATTATGGATGCCGACAAAGAAGGGTTCCTCAGGAGTGAAAGTTCCCTGGTACAGACAATCGGGCGCGCAGCCCGCCATGAACGCGGCCAGGTGCTGATGTACGCTGACCGTATGACTGATTCGATGAAGGCAGCGATCGACGAGACGAACCGGCGCCGCGGAATTCAGGAAGCCTACAATACCGAGCACGGTATCACGCCGCGTGGCGTGGCGAAAGCGATTGACGAAGGTTTGCGGGCGATTATTCCGCAAAAAGAAGACGATAAGAACAAGTTAAATCTCAAGAAAATTCCAAAAGATGAGTATCCGCACCTGATCAAAGACCTGACGGCGCAAATGGAGCTGGCCAGCGCCAACCTGGAATTTGAGCGTGCGGCCGAGTTGCGGGATACAATTGCTGACATTAAAAGCCAGCTTTAGATGTGCAGTGTATACTGAACGTATAAATTAAGGAGGATGTATGGCTACGAAACCAACAAAATCGAGTACGCCACAGTCGTTTTTAAATAAGGTAAGCGTCTACGGACTGGAGTTTGCGATCGCGATGGTGACCATGGCAATCGCGCTTGTGGTCGTGACGATTGCGATATTTGCATTGTTTAATCTCATCGCTGATCCAAGATGCTCGGAGATGGGTTATGCTGCACTGTGGGTATCGGCGAGTGCGATTGTCTGGGTGCCGGTCGCTTACATTTTCTACATGCGTTCCCGCGGACATGAGCAATCTCGTCCGGAGATCACGAATCACCCTGCGCAACGTGCGTTCGTAATGATATATCAGGTGTGTGCGATTATCGCGGTGATTGCCTTTGCGATCGCGGCTGTCTATAGCGGATTGCTGGCTGCCGTCCAACCGCAAAACACCGGTGATACATTGTTACGCGTGACGGCGCCGTCAGTTGTGGCTGCTCTAGTGTTCTTTGGTGCTTTTACCGCCTTTTTCAAGCATCCTATTGTCAGCCGCAAGCTGTATGCTGGAGTTTTTGCGGGCGTATCGGCGGTCGTCGTGATCGCGGTGATCGTGTTTAGTATCGTCGCCCTTCGTTCCTCAAGTGGTGACGGCGAAAAAGTAGCGGCGCTCGATGCCGTCCAAAGCGCCGTTAATCAATACGCAAATGATCATGACGATAACGCGCCGACTTCACTTGCGGACATTGACTCATATCTGAGTGATGCTGGTAAAAAAGTTGTGAAGGATATCAGTTATGAGCGAGTTGATGGCAACCGTTATCAGCTGTGTACTGACTTTTCTAGGGCATCAAAAAAGAATGATAACTATCGGGTGGCACCGACTTCGACGCAGTACTACACGAGTTATCCGAATTTTGACCAACACGGTGATGGCAGGCAGTGTTTCAAGGTGCGCGTCTCCTCATCAAGTTTCATGCTTGATTAATTATCATCACCGCGCCTGAGTTGTTATCTGTTATACTATATGAAATATGGCCACAATCTCATTTGATGATGTGCAAAAACTTGCACGTCTTTCAGCCCTTACGATCACCGAAGAACAAGCTGAAGTGATATCGCATGAACTCACGAAGATTTTCGAATATATCGAGCAGCTGAGTGATGTCGAAACGACAGACGTTGAGCCGACGTATCAGGTGAATGGACTGGAGAACGTGACACGGGCAGATGAAATCATCGATTACCGTGTGTCGCAGGCGGAACTCTTGAAGAACGCTCCACAGCAACACGACGGTTCCATAAAAGTACCGAGGGTGCTCGAATGATCCGGCAATTAGTGGCTGACATCGCCGCCGGAAAAATAACCGCACGGCAGTTGGTCGAGGAATCAATTGCTAAGGCAAAGACGCATGAGAATTTCCATGCCTTGCTGAGCTTGTGTGAAGCCCGGGCATTAGAGCGGGCCGATGCGATTGACGAAAAGATAAAGCGTGGTGAGAATGCCGGCCAGCTGGGCGGCGTGCCGTTTATTGCGAAAGATAATATGTTGGCCTACGGTGCTCCGACGACCGCAGCAGCGCACCTTTTAGAAGGTTTTGATGCGCCATTTCAGGCAGAAGCGATTGAGCGGCTCGAGCGTGAGGGTGCCATCCTGATCGGCAAAGCCAACCTTGACGCATTCGCGCATGGTGGCAGTACGGAAAACTCAGCCTTTGGTCCGACCAAGAACCCGCATGATAAAACACGAGTTCCTGGAGGAAGTTCGGGCGGTTCGGCGGCAGCGGTCGCACTTGATATTGCACCGTTCGCGCTCGGGACCGATACGGGCGGTTCGATTCGCCAACCAGCATCATTTAGCGGTGTGGTTGGTATGAAGCCGACCTATGGAACAGTGAGCCGCTACGGCGTTGTCGCGATGGCAAGTAGTACGGACGTCATCGGTCCGATTACGCATACGGCCGAAGATGCGGCGCTTGTATTGGATGTCATGAGCGGCAAGGATGAAAAGGATTCAACGACCCTGCCTGATTTCTTTGCTTTCCACGACGCCGTGAAACCATTGAAAATTGGTCTCATCAAAGACTGGATGGGCGAGGGCGTCGAGCCGGAAGTCCGCGAAGCGGTCAAGGGCGCGGTTGAGAAATTAAAGGGTGCCGGCCACGAGATCGAAGAAGTATCACTGCCAAACCTCAAGCACGGCCTCGCGGTTTACTACGTGGTCGTGCCCGCGGAAGTAGCGTCAAATCTGGCGCGCTATGACGGTGTGCGTTATGGCAACGCACAGCAAGCGAATAATCTCGAAGAATTATATGCCAAAACTCGTGCGGCTGGTTTTATGCCTGAAAACCAACGCCGAATCCTGATCGGTAACTACGTGCTTTCGAGCGGGTACTATGATGCATACTACAAAAAAGCGGCACAGGTGCGCACGGTCATGATTAATGAATTTAACGAAGCCCTTGACCGCTTTGATGTGCTTATTGGTCCGGTTGCGCCAACCGTCGCGTTCAAATTAGGTGAGAATACAGCCGATCCGCTCAAGATGTATTTAGCGGATATCATGACGGTACCGGCAAGCCTGGCCGGCTTGCCAGCGGTCAGCGTGCCAATTGAAAAGGCTGGTATGCCGGTCGGATTGCAAATTATCGGCCAATTAGAAACCGATAGCACGGTACTGGCATTAGCTGCGCAATTCCAGGAGGAGAAATAATGGGCGGTACTGTCATTTGGATGTTTGTGGCGATTGTGGTTGTTGGCGTGGCGTTTCTTGTGTTGATGGCGCTGACGCGCCGGCCGTCGAAACATCTCGATGCCCAGAAATACCGTGAGCGCTGGCTGACGATTAGTAATGCTATCACCTCTGACACAGGTACTCAGGAGCTTGCAATCATTAATGCCGATAAGTTACTTGACCAGGCACTCAAAGAACGGGGAATTTCCGGTGAGACGATGGGTGATAGGCTAAAAAATGCCAAGCACCTGTTTCAAAACAATAATACCGTTTGGGCAGCACATAAGTTGCGTAACCGGATCGCGCACGAAGAAAGCGTCCGACTTAATTCTATGATCACCCGAAAAGCGATGGCGTCGTTCAAGTCGGCATTAAAAGATGTGGGGGCACTGTAATGACGCTGAATGAAGTGATTGAAAAGTATGACATCGTTATCGGAATCGAGTGTCATGTGCAGCTTGCGACTGCAACGAAACTATTTTCAGGTGCTGATAATGACGCCCGTGATGCCGCGCCAAACACAAAAGTGAATCCGGTTGATTTTGGTTTTCCGGGTGTGCTGCCGGTACTGAACGAACGGGCGGTGGAGCTTGCGATTCGGGCAGGTATCGCGCTTGATGCAACGATCCCGCGCCTGAGCCGGTTTGAGCGCAAACATTATTTCTATCCTGATTTGCCAAAAGGCTATCAGATTACGCAGCTCGCCGAGCCGGTCATCGTCGGCGGTCACGTTGATATTGCTGTCGACAACCAGGAGAAGTCGGTGCGCCTGCATCACGCTCATCTCGAAGAAGACGCTGGTAAATTAACGCACCCGGGCGGGGCGAATTACAGCCTGGTAGATTTGAACCGGGCTGGAACGCCGCTGATTGAAATCGTCTCGGAAGCTGACATCACTTCACCGGCTGAAGCCAAGGCCTATGCGACAGCACTGTATAAGCTGATGACATTTGCCGGCGTGACGCATGGTGATTTGTATCACGGCAATATGCGGTTTGACGTCAACCTGTCGCTGAAGTCGAAGGGCGAGACGGAATTCGGTACCCGGACGGAGACGAAGAATCTCAATAGTTTCCGCAGCGTTGAAAAAGCAGCCGAGTTCGAGGCGATCCGCCAGGCTGAGCTGCTTGACCGTGGTGAGCGGGTTGTTCAGGAGACGCGCGGCTGGAACGAGGATAAACAAAAGACTTTCTCCCAACGCTCCAAAGAAAACGCCCATGATTACCGTTATTTCCCGGATGCCGATATCCCACCGGTTGTCGTTGAAACGAATCAGATTGAAAAAGTCCGCTCGCATATGCCGCTCTTGCCGCAGCAATTTATTGCCGATTTCGCTGAGTTGAAGCTGCAGGATTCGGTTATGAACCGGGCACTTTCGAGTGCTGACTCGGCGCAATTTATCTATGACATTCATCAGGAATTGGGCGATAAAGTTGCAGCCCGAGTTGCGACGTGGTGGGCGGCATTACCTCGAACGGACGAGAATAACGGGCTGAATGTGCGCGGTATTCCGCGGAAGTTTTATCAGGAATTGATGGAGTTGGCCGATAGTGGGGCGATCAGCGCGAATTCATCCGAGATTATCTTTCGTGAGATGATTGCATCGCAGCAGTCGCCGCACGCCATTGCTGAGGAAAAGGGGCTACTGCAGTCCAATGACGCGTCGGAAATTGAAGCCATCGTTGATGAGGTGCTGAATGACCCGGCCAGCGAGAAAGTTATCGCTGATATTCAGGCTGGCAACGACAAAGCGATTGGCTACCTGGTGGGACAGGCTATGAAGCGGTCTCAAGGCAAAGCCAACCCGGCAATGTTGCAAAAAATAATTCGCGAAAAACTATAAATCGGAGGGAATAATCATGAAGCGTGTAACTAAAGCCGTGATCGCAGCTGCTGGATTCGGGACGCGATTTTTACCACAAACCAAAGCAATGCCAAAAGAGATGTTGCCGCTGATTGATAAGCCGATTATCCAATACATCGTCGAAGACCTGGTGGCGGCCGGTATCAAAGACATCATCATTGTCGGTAGTAGTAACAAGCGCTCAATTGAGGACCACTTCGATTTACCGAACGAAGACTTGCTGGCTAACCTACGCGCCGGTGGACCTAAAAAGCAGCCATTCATTGATAAAATTGAGGGCGTCGCGGAGCTGGCGAATTTCATCTATATCCGTCAAAAGGGACCGTATGGTACGGCAACGCCAGTTATGAACGCTGCGCATTTGATCGGTGATGAGCCATTTATTTATGCCTTTGCTGACGACATTACGGTCGGCACGCCAAACGCGTTTCAGCAGATGGTGAGTTTATATGAGGAGTTTGATGCCAGTGTCGTGCCGTGTATCCGGATCGAAGACGACAAGGACTTTGGCCGTTACGGTGTCGTTGAGGGCGATGCGATCAGAGATGATGTACTGAAAATGCAAGGCGTGGTGGAGAAACCGGGGAAAGAAAATGCGCCATCAAGTCTAGCCGCTGTCGGCGGGTATCTCCTAAAGCCGGACGTGTTCCAGTACATTGAACAAGGCCTTAAGGATTTACCTGAAGGCAAAGAGTTCTACGTTACCGACAGCCTAATCGACCCAATGATCAAAGACGGCCGTTCATTTTACGCCGGGGAAATAAAGGGGCAGCGATACGACACGGGCGATCCGCTTGAGTATTTGAAGACGGTTGTCGACTTCGGATTGAAAAACGAGGAGCTGGGCCAAGAGTTCCGGGCGTATCTTGAGACACGTATAAAATAAATTTGCTATACTAAGCGTAAGAAGTTCATATCACTTTTCCAAACTAACTAACCTAGGAGACCGACCATGGACGCAATGCAGATTTTAGTGATAATCCTCTCAATATTTTTGGCAATCTTTCTGCTCCTTGCCATTATCTTGACCGTCATGTTGATTAAGGTAACGGCGCAAATCCGCAAAGTTGCTGCGACGGCGCAAAACGCCGCCGATAATATCGGTCATTTTGCCGCCAATGCC
>Ga0105028_100030_pt1 | contig 16795 bp, 16 predicted proteins | sample RS_106metaG_FD_91478 | JGI IMG/M metagenome (GOLD analysis project Ga0105028, IMG submission 91478) | Switchgrass associated microbial communities from Austin, Texas, USA, to study host-microbe interactions - RS_106 metaG | ecosystem: Host-associated > Plants > Roots > Rhizosphere | place: USA...
CGATATGCCGAAGGGTGGAGCACGCGCACGATCCGGTCCCGCCCCTGATCCGAACGCGCTGAGGCGCGAGAGGGATGCCGGCGAGTGGACGATCCTGCCCGCGGAGGGCCGCCAGGGCGCAACGCCCGACTGGCCGCTGAGCGAGCAGAGTGTCCGCGAGGCCGAGCTGTGGGAGGCCTTGTGGCTGAAGCCGCAGGCCATCATGTGGGAGCGGTTCGGGCAGGAACTTGAGGTGGCGCTGTACGTGCGGCGCTTCTCCGAGGCCGAGCTGATGGACTCGCGGGTGAACCTGTCGACGCTGGTCCGGCAGATGGCTGACTCGTTGGGGCTGACGACGCCCGGCATGCGGGCGAACCGGTGGCGGGTTACGGCCGAGGAGGCAGATCCGCGGCCGACTGCCCGGCGCGGGCCGGCGCGACCGCCATCTGCGCGGTCGCGACTGAAGGTCATTCCCGGTGACGGAGACTGAGTTCGTCGTCGACTTCCCTACCCTGTGGGTGGCCGCGGACTGGATCGAGCATCACTGTGTCGTCCCCGACGGTTTCCGCAAGGGTGAGCCGTTCCAGATGTACGACTGGCAGCTGTGGTGCACGGCGAACTACTACCGGGTGAAGCCGCAGGCCACGGTGGGCCAGTTGGCGCCGGCTTTCCACTATCGCCGGGCGCAGTGTGTGGCTCCCCAGAAGACGGGGAAGGGCCCGTGGACTGCGGCGATCTGCGCGAACGAGGGCGTGGGACCGGCCGTGTTCAACGGCTGGGCTGCGGGCGGCGAGGTGTACGACTGCCGTTCGTGGGGCTGTGGATGCGGCTGGCTGTACGAGTACGAGCCGGGTGAGCCGATGGCCCGCCCGTGGCCCACGCCGTTGGTACAGATCACGGCGTTCTCGGAGGAGCAGACGGACAACGTCTACAGGCCTCTGCAGGCGATGATCCGTTATGGTCCGCTGGGCGAGTTGATGCGGGTCGGGGAGCAGTTCATCCGTCTCCCGAACGACGGCCGCATCGATGTCGTGACGTCTTCGGCGCAGTCCCGCCTCGGTAACCCGGTCACCTTCGTCCTGCAGGACGAGACGGGTCTGTGGACGGTCGGCAACAAGATGACCCGCGTGGCGGAGACGCAGCGCCGTGGCGCGGCCGGCATGGGTGGCCGGACGATGGAGACCACGAACTGCTGGGATCCGTCGGAGGAGTCGGTGGCGCAGCGAACCGCGGAGGCGAAGGTCAAGGACATCTTTCGCTTCCATCGGGTGCCGCCTGCGTCGCTGTCGTACAAGAACAAGGCTGAGCGCCGGCGTATCCACCGTTTCGTGTATGGCGGCTCGTCGCATGTCGACCTGGATGCGATCGAGGCTGAGGCGGCGGAGCTGCTGGAGCGGGATCCGGAGCAGGCGGAGCGGTTCTTCGGGAACCGGGTGGTGTACGGCTCGGGGTCGTGGATGAACGGTGACGCCTGGGATGTCCTGGCTGAGCCGCGCGAGGTGCCGGATGGTACGGATGTGGTGGCGGGCTTCGACGGCTCGGACATCGACGACTGGACGGCGCTGCGGCTGGAGACGCTGGACGGCTACCAGTTCACGCCGACCTACGGTCCGGATGAGCTGCCGACTGTGTGGAACCCGGCGGACTACGGCGGGCAGGTGCCGCGTCTTGAGGTGGCCGCGGCAATCGACGAGGTGTTCACCCGCTACAACGTGCTGCGCCTGTATGCGGATCCGCCGTACTGGGAGTCGGAGATTGATGCGGCTGCCGAGAAGTACGGGGAGAAGCGGGTGGTGCGCTGGTACACGTACCGCACCGTGCAGATGCATGCGGCGGCCGAGCGTCTGCTGACGGATGTCACGAAGTCGGATTCGCCGTTTCGGCATGACGGCTGCGCATCGACTGCGGTTCACATGCGTAATGCGCGCAAGGCTGCCCGTTCTGGCGGCCGGTACGTGCTGTCGAAGGCTTCCCCGACACAGAAGATCGATGCGGTGATTCCGAGCATCCTCGCCCATGAGGCAGCGGGCGACGCGATGGCGGCTGGCCAGTCGAGGCCGAAGAAGAAGTCGAAGATGCTGGTTCTGCGGTGAGGCGAGGTGAGCTGTGGAGCGCACTGAGCTGGAGTGGCTGAAGCATCTGATTGCGTGTCATGACAAGGAGAAGCGTGAGCTGGAGCGGCTGAACTCGTACTACGAGGGCAGTCAGCCGCTGTCCTATATGGCGCCGGAGTTGCAGCGGGAGTTGGAGGAGTCGGTTCGTCAGGTGGTCATCAACTGGCCGCGCCTGGTGGTCGATTCGATCGAGGAGCGACTCGATGTGGAGGGGTTCCGGTTCCCCGGCGAAGCTGAGGCGGATGATGAGCTGTGGCGGATCTGGCAAGCGAATGATCTAGACGAGCAGTCCCAGCAGGGGCACTTGGATGCGCTGGTGATGCGGCGTGCCTACGTGGTGGTGGGCTCGAACGCTGAGGATCCGGATACGCCGATTGTGACGGTGGAGTCGGCGCTGGACGTGTATGCGGAGCATGATCCTCGGACGCGTCGGGTGTCGGCTGCGGTGAAGCGCTGGTGTGAGGGGGAGGGTGCGTCGAAGGTTGAGCACGCCACGCTGTATCTGCCGGATGCGACGGTGTGGTTCGTCAAGGTCAGCGGGGAGTGGGCGGAGGATGCCGAGTTCCCGCGTGACGACCACGAGATGGGTGCGGTGCCGGTGGAGGTGCTGGCGAACCGGCCTCGCTTGAAGTGTGCTGACGGCACGTCGGAGTTGGCGGACGTGATCCCGTTGTCGGATGCCGCATGCAAGATCGCCACGGACATGATGGTGTCCGCCGAGTATCACGCGACCCCGCGCCGTGTGGCGTTCGGATTCGGCGAGGAGGACTTCGTCGACGAGCAGGGCCGTAGGCTCTCGGCGTTCTCCCGGATCATCGGCCGGATGTGGGCGACAGAGAAGAACCGCAAGGACGACGGCGCCGATGTGGTGCAGTTCCCTGAGACGTCCCTGGCGAATTTTCACTCCACGCTGGAGCAGCTCGCCAAGATGGTTGCCTCTCTGTCCGGGCTCCCGCCGCACTTCTTGGGGCAGTCGACTGCGAACCCTGCCTCAGCGGACGCCATCAGGTCGTCGGAGACGCGCCTGGTGAAGCGGGCGGAGCGTAAGCAGCGGGCGTGGGGCGGTACGTGGGAGCGGGTCATGCGGCTGGTGCTGCGCGTCCGCGACGGCGACTGGAACTCGGATGCGCGAGCCCTGGAAACGATCTGGCGGGACGCGTCGACACCGACCGTGGCGCAGATCGCGGACGCCTCGGTGAAGAAGTTCCAGGCGAAGATCGTGCCGCTGCGGCAGACCCGCGAGGATCTCGGCTACTCGCAGGCGCAGATCGCCCGCATGGAAGAGCAGGACGAAGAAGCCGCGAACGCGGTCATGCAGCGACTGGCCGGCGGGGATGTGACTCCGCTGTTCGGGCCGAAGCCGCCCGCAGGCTCGGGTGACGCGCCGGAGGCTGAGCCGGTGCTGGAGATGGCTGAGGTTGCTGGTGGCGGAGGCGGCTGAGCTCGGGCGCGCCCGCTACGAGAATGTGTCGCTGACCATCCGGCTGATCATCGAGCGGATCCAGCAGATCTGGCGCGGCCTGTCCGCAGCATCCATCGAGGACGACCTGCTCGGCCAGGCTGGTGCCGAGATCGCCGACTCCGTGATGGCCGGACAGTTGACGGTCGCGGATGCGGCGCAGGCATACATTGCCGCGCAGATGGCGGCACAGGGCGGGGGAGCGCTCGCCGAGGCGACGCTCGTCGCAGGCGCCTTTGCGGGAATCGCCCCGGACGGCGGCCCGTTGGAGACGCTGCTGTTCCTCCCGGCGATCGGCGTGCGGCGTCGGCTCGCCGCAGGCCTGTCGCCGGAGGAGGCGATGGTGGGCGGGCTGGCCGACATGGCGATGTACGCGTCCACGGCGATCAGCGATACGGCCCGGTCTGCCGACCAGGTGAGTATGGCGGCGAACCGCAGTTGCGTCGCCTATGTGAGGGTCGTGCAGTTGCCGGCGTGCAGCAGGTGCATCATCCTCTCCGGCCGTATGTACACGTACAGCGAGGGGTTCTTGAGGCATCCGCGGTGCGACTGCCAAACCATTCCCCTTCGCGAGCACGAGTGGCCTGGGGTGCCGACGCCGCGGCAATTGTTCGAGCGCATGCCAACGGCTGAGCAGCATCGCGTGTTCACCGATGCGGGCGCTCGCGCGATCCGGCATGGGGCAGATATCGGGCAGGTCGTAAACGCGCGTCGCGGCATGTCGACGGCGCACATGTTCGGCCGCGATCTTCAGGTGACGTCCGAGGGGACGACGAGGCGCGGCCTGTACGGCAGCCGCATGCGGCGCGCGGGCGGCGAGTTCGCGAAGGCCCCGGGCCAGCGCTACTCCCGTGTGACGACACCGCGGCTCATGCCGGAGCAGATCTTCGACATGGCGAGTGACCGGGACGAGCAGATCCGTTTGCTACGGCGGAACGGCTACCTGCTGTAAGGACCGAACTACCCCGAGGGGCGCCGCAAGGGCGCCCCTTTCGCATGTCCATGAAAGGGACGCAATGTCCATCGAGATGACGGCACCGGCAACCGGCGCCATCTGGTTCAACTTGTCACGACACAACGACCCCACCGCCCCCCCGGAGCCGGAAGCACCGGCAGAGCCCGAGCCGGCCACGCCGACGGAGGAGCCCGCACCGGAGGACCCGGCAGAGCCGGAAACACCGGAGGAGCCGACCGAGGAGCCGGAGGGCGCCGACAAGCTTGGCGACGCCGGCAAGAAGGCTCTGGAGGCGATGAAGCGCGAACGCGCCGCCGCCAAGCAGGAGGCGGCTGCCGCGAAGAAACAGCTGGCCGCGCTCACCGCGAAGGTCCAGGAGTTCGAGGACCGTGATCGCACCGAGCTGGAGAAGGCCACGGCGAAGGCGGAACGACTGGCGGACCAGGCCGCAAAGGCCACTGCCCGCGCTGTCGCTGGCGAGGTGAAGGTGCACGCCGTGGGCCAGTTCGCCGATCCGACGGACGCGGTGGACGTGCTCATGCGCGATGCGTCGAAGTACGTCGACGCCTCCGGCGAGATCGACAGCGAAGCAATCCAGTCGGATCTCGCTGAGCTCCTGGAGCGCAAGCCGCACTGGGGCAAGCAGCCCGAACCAACTCCCGCAGCGCCACAGCCTGACCCGGAGAGGCCGCGGCAACCGCGGCCCGACCCGAGTCAGGGCGCCCGGCCGACCGTCCCGCCGACCGACTACCGCACCGCCTCGAAGGCCGAGGTGGCCGGCGAGTTGGCCAAGTACGGGTTCCGTCCCCGCTTCCAGTGATCACCATTCGCGCCCGGCTGGGCGACGGGCGCACCCGCATTGAGGTGGCCGGTCACGAGGAGCACGCCGCTGGGGGTCGCGTCTGCGCCGCCGTGTCGGCCATCACCCAAACCGCGCTGCTGGGCCTGGAACAGGTCGCCACGCAGCATCCGGACCTTGTGTCCATAGAAATCATCGAGGAGAACACATGACCCCCGTCATGACCGCGGCCCGGCCGTGGTTCAAGCTGAGCCGCCACGCCGGTGTGCGGGCTGCTCTCCCCGCAGCGATCCAGGCGATGCTGCAGAACGGCATGCTCGACCGGGTGTTCCGGGACGCTTTGGTACCGGAGTTCCTGTTCCCGCAGATCGCGGACGCCGAGCCGTGGCAGGGCAACCTGGGCGACACCAAGACGTTCACCCGCAAGGGCCTGCTCACGCCGGTTCCGACCCCGGTGACCGGTTCGGACCCGTCGGCGTCGACGTACACGATCGAGCAGTGGTCCGTCACGATGGACCAGTTCGCCAACAGCATGGACACCAACATGCTCGGCTCCGCCATGGCGCTCGCATCGAAGTTCCTGGCGGACATCGAGAACCTGGGCATCAACGCCGGGCAGACCATCAACCAGGTCGCTCGCAACAAGCTGTACAAGGCCTACGCCGGCGGCCGCACCTGGGCGACTGCGGCGGGCACGTCGGACACCAGCATCACGGTGGCGTCCACGGACGGCTTCGAAACCGTCATGGTCAACGGCGTGCCCACGGCAGTGTCCGGGGCGAACCCGCTGACCGTCACCATCGACGGTGTCGCGAACACGGTGACCGGCGTCAACACGTCCACGAAGGTGCTGACCCTGGGCACCGCCCGCGTCGACGTCGTAGGTGACGCAGTGATCGCCGCGAACGCGCCCGTGTCGGTCCGTGCGACCGGCGACAGCGCCTTCGACCTGTCGGCGTCGAACACGGTGACGTTCGCCAACTTCCGGTCCGCGGTCGCGCGGCTACGGAAGATGGCGGTGCCGACGGTGGGCGGCTACTACGTGGCGCACATCGACCCGGACACCGAGGCCCAGCTCTTCAGTGACGCAGACTTCAAGCAGGCCCTGCAGGGCCGTGTCGACTCGCCGATCTACCAGGATCTGTCGATCGGCCGGTTCGCGGGCATCGACTGGGTCCGCAACCTGGAGACGGCGACGATCGCGAACGGTGGCTCGGCGGGCACGCTGACGGTGCACCGGCCGATCGTGCTCGGGGCGAACGCCCTGATGGCTGCCCCGTTCGAGGGCGCCAACAACCTGCTCGCGGGCACGGGGGTCGAGGACGTTCCGGAGGTGCGCACCATTCAGGCCGCGCCGTCCGTCAACGTGACGCTGCTGATCCGGCCGCCGCAGGACCGGCTGCAGCAGGTCGTCGGCTCTACCTGGTCGTGGGTGGGCGACTTCGGTGTCCCGTCCGACGCTGGCTCCGGCGACGCGGCGCTGTACAAGCGCGGCGTCGTGATCGAGCACGCCTGATGTCGTCTCCCGCCGGCGCGGACACTGCGCCGCGCCGGCGGCCACTGGGAGGAGATGCGGCATGCGCGTGCGCGTAGCCAAGGAGACCACCGCGTACTGGAACTATGCGGTGCAGACTTTCAAGGAGGGCCAGGAGCTGACGGGGGACCTCGCCCGGCTACTGGCCGACAACGCCCCAACAGGGTCCGTCGAAGTTCTTGAGGACGACCGTGCACCCAAGCCGGAGCCGGACGCCGACGGGGGTGAAGGCGGCAAGGCCGATGATCCGCCCGCCGAACTGGAGATCGACGGCACGGCGCAGGAGGTTCTGGCTTGGGTCGGCGACGACCCGGCCCGCGCCGAGGAAGCTCTGGCCGCTGAGCAGGCAAAGGACAAGCCGCGCTCGACGCTGGTGAAGCATCTGGCCAAGCTCGCCGACTCCGACGAAGGCGACGAGTAGCCAGGAGGGGGCGTTATGGCGCTGCCCAACCTGGCTACCGTGGCCGACCTTGAGGCCTACGCGCAGCGGGGTCCGCTCGATGCGGTGGCTGCGGAACTCGCTCTGCGGATCTCGTCGGCGGCGATCCGCCGCTACACCCGGCAGACGATCACGTTCGTGGAGAACGAGACCGTCGTACTGGAGGGCGGGGAGCGGGTGCTGAAGCTGCCGCAGCGGCCCGTCGTGGTGGATGCGTCGCATCCGCTGACGGTTGTGGAGATCCTGGCGTCCGGGGTTGAGGCGCCCGCTGTTGAGGGGCGTGACTTCATCCGGTACGGGTCGGAGCTGCGCCGCGGCTACCCATGGTATGAGCCGACGCGAACGATGGGATGGCCGTGGAACCGTCCGCTGGGTATCTGGGCTGACCAGGTGCGAGCCGTCTACTCGCACGGCTTCCAGCTCCAGGACGTTCCTGACGACATCATCGGCGTGTGCCTGGATTTGGCGTCGGCGACGCTGGCCAATCCGAACCGGCTGCGATCGGAGCAGGTGGGCGGCATCTCCATCGTGCACACGGTGGAGACGTTCGGCACCGGATCGCTCACCTCGGATCACCGGAAGATCCTGCGCCCGTACCGGCGGACCACGGGGTCGGTGACGCTGCGGTGAGCATCCTCTACCTGCAGTCGGTCACGATCGTCCGTCCCGTCGAGGCCGAGGACGAGTACCACAACATCAAGTTGGACTACGGGTCTGCCGCACTCCGCATCCCCGTGACCGGTGTCAACGTGCAGCCGTTCGGCGGCAGCGCTGAGGACACCGACGACCGGCAGGTCACGGTGACCGGGTGGCGCCTGTACACGCCGCGAGGCGTCGACATGGATTTGCGGGAGACCGACCGAGTTGAGTTCGACGGCATGACTCTGCAAGTGACCGGCAAGGTCGCCCGCTGGCCCGCCCCGGGCGGCGGCGTTCACCACATCGAGGCAGATCTGCGGGAGGTGAGCTGATGGCCAATGGCAGCTTCCGCTTCGTGCCGAACCCGCACATGTTCCGTGAACTCTCCCGCTCGCCTGGGATGCGGGACGCGTTGAAGGATCCCGCTGACCGGGGTGCCGGTGTGGCGCGGGCGATCGCCCCGAAGTACACGGGCCCGACCTACGATCCGGCTGTACAGCGGCACGGTGAGTACGCAGCGAGCATCTATTCGGCGGCGAGCCTGCGCCCGAACGGCTGGCGTGCCGAATTCGGTGCGACCGCCGACTGGTGGGGGCAGGTCGAGTTCGGGTCCGGGCGTCCGGCGACGACACAGGATCGTCCGCAGGGCGGCTATTCCCCGAAGACCCGCGTCCTGGGGCGCTCCCTGGACGCATTGAGGAGTACCTGATGCCCCGCATCATCCTGGCCTACTGGCACGGCGAGCACGGGCCGGGCGACGAGATCGATGTCAGCGACGAGGATCTGGCCGCGCTCCAGCGCGACGGCCGTGTCGCCGAGGTCGTCGGCTTCGACAACGGCGGCAGCCTGAAGGCGGACCCAGCTGAGGCAGTCAACGACACCGGAGAGGCGGGAGAAGTAACGCCTCCGCCGACCGCAGGGCGTAAGCGCCGATGACCCCCCTGCCTGTCGTTCCGATGCCGGATGTCGAGAAGGTCGTCATCGACTACCTGCAGCCGCCCCGGCTCCCGGCGGGCACCGTCGTGGCCGCAGAGTGGCCGCCGAATCTGGAAGCCCGTCTGGCGGGCGGCGTGGTGGCCGTGTCGCTGGGGCCTGGCGGCGGATCTCGCATCAAGGCGGTGACCGCGGACCGCGGAGTCGACATCGACATTCTCGCTGCGACGAAGAAGCAGGCCCTCGGCCTGGCAGCGACGGTGTCGGCTCATCTCCTCGCGGCCCAGGGCACCACGCAGCCCGGCGCCCGCATCTACGACGTCGAGGAGACCAGCCTCGTCTGGCTGCCGTACCGGCCGTCCGCCGAGACCGACCCCATCCCGCGGTACGTGCTCGTGATGAGCCTCGTGGTCCGCCCCGCATAGCAGCACACCAACCCGCACCCCTCCTTTCCGTTTCACCCGCCGGCGAGCGCTGCGCGGGTCCTCGCCATGCCTGGAGGCATTCGTGGCGCTCAACGCTGACAACGTGCGCGTTGGTCTGAACGGCAACATCTACATGGCCCCCAAGGGCACAACGGCACCGACCGATCTCGACACCGCATGGGCCGCGGCCTGGCTGGACCTGGGCTACATGTCCGACGACGGCGTGTCGCTGGAATACAGCACGGACGTCGAGGACATCAACGCCTGGCAGTCCCTCAGCCCCGTGCGGCGTGTCCTGACGAGCGTCGACATGACCCTGGGTTTCACCGCGATCGAGCTCAAGACCCGCACGGTCACCGCCTACTTCCCGGGCGCCACCATGACCGACGTGTCCGGCACCGTGCACAAGCTGGACATTCCCAGCGCGCCGGGCCCGCAGGAGTTCGCGTTCGGCCTGGAGTGGATCGACGGCACGGTCAAGAACCGGCTCGTCATCCCGCGCGGCGAGATCACCGACCGTGGCGCTATCACCGTGGGCCGCTCGGAGGCGGTCGCCCTGGAGATGACCGTGTCCGCCTACGCCACCAGTGCGCCCGAGCTCGCGTCGTGGCTGTCCAACGACCCGGCCTGGTCCGCGGCGTAACCAATCTCCCCGGCGGGCGTGCCATGCGGGTCGCGCCTGCCGGGGTTCCAACCCGCTGCACCTGCAAGGAGAAGAGCACATGACCACCACCAAGAAGCCCGCCATCGGGGCGACGGAAGTCGTCTCGCTCGACGCGCTCGCCAAGCAGCGCCGCGACGCCCTGCCCAAGCCGACGGACTACGAGCTGTTCGGCGTCCGGTTCACGATGCCACCCGTCAAAAGCCTCCCCATGGACCTGCAGGAACGCATCGGCTCCCTGGAGAACGGCTACGGCGTGATGGTCGAAGCCCTCGGCCGCAGCAAGGTCGACGAGATGGTGAAGGCCGGATACACCCTCGGTGACCTGGAGCTCATTGCCGAGGACTGGCAGAAGCGCAACGGCGTCGAGCCGGGGGAATCTCCGGCCTCGTCCGATTCCTGAGGGAGTACGGCGAGGCCGTCGAGTGGGACATCGCCCGCTACTGGCCCGGCCGGTCGATCAAGGAGCTGTACCGCGGCGACATGTCGTGGCGTGAACTTCGGGTTTTCCTGAAGTTCCTGCCGCCGGATTCGGCAACCGCGCGGGCGGTGCGCGGGTCCACCGCGGAAGAGGACGCCTGGACCCTGGACCGGCACCTTCTGGCGAGCGCCGTGGATGCGATCCGCGAGAACACGTTCGCCGCGGTCAAGCTCCACGGTGACCCGAAGAAGACCAAACGCCTCAAGCCGCCCGACCCGATCGAGCGGCCCGGCGTCGAGGTCCGCCGCAAGAAGTCCAACGTCATCCGGTTCGGTGGCCGCCACGGCTCCGGGGCGCAGCAACTGGCGAAGGTCTTCGGAGGCCGCGCCGCGAACCGGTAACAGGGGGTGCGCGGTGGCTGCTGGCGGTGTCCTTGTCGGACGCGGATACGTCTCCATCCGCCCCGAGTTCGAAGGCGACTGGAACCGCTCCGTCAACACCCGCGCGGGCAGCGCGGGCCGTAGCGGGGCGGGCGCCTTCTCCAAGGCATTCGGCGCGGGCCTGAAGGGCATCGGTGCGCTGGCCGGTGTCGCAGTAGCCGCGAACCTGTCCTCGGCGGCCGGTGCTGCTGCAGCCCTGGCCCCTGCTCTGGCCACGGCCGGGGCAGCAGCGGGCGCACTGAAGCTGGGCCTGTCCGGTGTGGGCGAGGCGTTCAAGGCGGCGTTCGCCGACACCTCCTCGCAGGCCTCATCGGCGGCGTCGGCGACGCGTGCGGTGGAGTCGGCGCAGCGCGGCCTGGCGAACGCCCAGCGGGCACTCGCGGATGCGCGCGTGCAGGCGGCCGAGCGAGTGAAGGAAGCCCAGCAGGCTGTCGCAGACGCAGAGCGGAACCTGGCCCGCACGGTGGAGGAGTCCGCGCAGCGCCAACGGGACGCCCAGGTGCAGGTACGGGACGCCGAGCGGGATCTGCGCAGTGCACAGCAGGACGCCCGTGATGCGCAGTTGTCGCTGACGGACGCCCGCCGCGAGGCGGTACGGACGCTGGAGGACATGAACCAGCGGCTCGCCGAGTCTCACCTCGACGAGCGTGAGGCCGTCCTCCGCTTGAGGGAGGCGGAGAAGGAACTCCGCGCTGCACAGCGCAGCCCCGGGGTGACTCCAGAGCAGTTGGCGAAGCTCCAGCTTGCCTACGACCGGGCGAGGCTGAACCTCACCGAGCAGCAGCGGGAGACGAAGCGGCTCGCCAGCGACACCAAGAAGGCCAACAAAGCCGGGGTTGACGGCAGTGACCAGGTGCGGGCCGCGCGTGAGCGGATCGCCGGCGCCAACGAAACAGTCGCCGACCGCGAACGGGCCCTCGTCAAGGCGCAGGAAGAGGCGCGTCGAACCGGGGTGGAGGGTGCCCGGGCCATCGCAGATGCTCAGCGGGAGCTGGCCGATGCTCAGGCGGGCGTCGATAAGGCCCGTGCGGACGGGCAGCGGCAGATCGAGGACGCCCAGCGGGCCGTCGCCGATGCCGCCGCGGCGGTCGCCGACGCCCAGGCCGCAGCTGCGGCGCAGACGTCTCAGCTTGATCAGGCGATGGCGAAGCTCGCGCCGAACGCGCGGAGCTTCGTCAACGCTGTGCGCGGTCTCGCGCCCGCCTGGACGGCGATGCGTCTGTCCGTGCAGAACCGCCTGTTCGAAGGCCTCGACTCCACCGTCACCACACTCGGCCAGAGCACCATCCCTGTCCTGCAGCGGCAGCTCACTGCCACCGCTGGCGTGTGGAACGCTATGGCCAAGAACGCGGCCGGCGCCGTCACGGAGATGGCGAAGACGGGGATGCTCGACCAGATCCTCGCCGGGGCCACCGCGAACCTGAAGGTGTTCGAGAAGGCGCCCGGGCAGCTGATCACCGCGTGGGGTCAGTTGTCGGTGGCTGCCCAGCCTGCGTTCAACGCGCTGCTCACGCAGATGGCGGGCGCGATCACGTCGTTCACCGGCGGCATCGCCAAGAGCTTCGCCTCGGGTGGTCTTGAGCAGGCCATCACGACTGCGTTCGGGATCCTGTCGCAGTTCGGGACGCTCCTCGGCAACGTCCTCGGCACGGTCTCCCAGATCTTCAAAGCGGCGTCGGATGCGGGCGGGCAGATCGTCGGTTCGCTGGCCGCCGTGTTCGGCGAGCTCCGCAAGGTTCTGGCGACCGACGAGATGCAGGCCCAGATGCGGAGCCTGTTCGCTTCGGTGGCGCAGATCGTGTCCGCGATCGTCCCCGTATTCGGGGCGGTCGTGCAGGCCGTCGTGCCGCTGCTCGCGGCGATCGCTCAGCCGATCGCCCAGCTCGCCACGGTGCTCGGCCCGGTCCTGCAGCAGTTGGCCGTCACCCTCGGCGCGGTTCTGATGCCCATTGTGCAGGCCCTCGGCCCCGTCCTGGTCACCATCGGCGCAGCGATCGTGCAACTCGTCCAGGCCGTGATGCCGCTGCTCCAGCCCATCGCGGCCCTGATCAGTGGCGTGATCAATGCGCTCGCTCCGGCACTGACCCCGATCGTCAACGTCATCTCCGGCCTGGTGAGCGTCCTGATCGGGCCGCTGACACAGATGGTTCAGGTGCTCGCCCCGGTCCTGCAGATCCTTGGCGCCGCCGTCGCTCAGGTCTTCCAGGCTCTGGAGCCGATGCTTGCACCGCTGATCACCATGATCGGGCAGATCGCGCAACTGATCGCGAACGTGTTCGCGGTGGCCCTCGGTCAGCTCGTGACGGCCCTCACGCCGCTCATCGACATCGGCACCACGCTGATCGGGACCGTGTTTGCGGCGCTGCAGCCGATGCTGCCCGCCGTGGCGACCGCATTCGGTGCTATCGCCACAGCGGCCCTGTCGCTGGTTCCGCCGATCGCCCAGATAGCGACCGTGCTGGCGCAGGCCCTTGTCCCGATCGTCGCCGACCTGGCGCCGATCGTGGCACAACTCGGCGGGCTGTTCGCAGGCCTGCTGGTTCAGGCCCTTCCTCCGTTGACGGGCGCGGTACTCACCCTGTTCACCGCGTTGCAGCCGTTGTGGCCACTGCTCGGTCAGCTCGTCGCGCAGGTGGTCAGCCTGGCGTCCGGGCTGCTGGTCCGGTTGATGCCGTCGTTCGTGCAGCTGGCTCTGGCTTTCGTGCCGATCATTCCGTCGCTGGCGCAGATCCTGGCTCTGGTCATCGACCTCGCGGTGAAAGTGCTGTCGCACCTCCTGCCGCCGCTCACCCAGCTCGTCGGGTTCCTCGTGGGCAAGTTCGCGGGCGCGCTGCAGGGAGCCATCGGCGGGATGACGCAGCTTGTTCGCTGGATCTCGATCATCGTCTCGTGGGTTGCCACCAAGCTGGGTCCGATCTTCAAGTGGATCGGCCCCGTGATCACCGGCATCATCGACGGAATCGTCTGGGTGTTCCGCAAGCTGTACAACATCCTGATCGGGAACAGCATCCTCCCCGACATCATCGCGTTCATCCGGGGCCCGTTCGCCGCGGTCTTCCGCTGGATCCGCGACAACGTCATCAGTCCTGTCATGAATGGCATCAAGAGCGCGATCAAGTTCGCGTGGGAGAAGGGCATCAGGCCGGTCTTCAACGCCCTGCGGGCTGCCGTCAAGGCGGTTGGCGGAAGCTTCGAGGCTGCACGCAAGGCGATCAAGACGGCGTGGGACAAGCTCGAAGGCATCGCACGCAAGCCGGTCCAGTTCATCGTCGATGTCGTCTACAACAAGGGTATCGTCGGCGTCTGGAACAAGATCGCTGGCGCGTTCGGGGCGAAGAAGCTCGACAAGTTCAAGTTCGCCCGCGGCGGAATCCTCCCTGGCTACACGCCGGGCCGGGACCCGCACAAGTTCTACAGCCCGTCCGGCGGCATGCTGGAGATGTCTGGCGGCGAAGCCGTCATGCGCCCGGAGTTCACTCGCGGCGCAGGTGCCGGGTTCGTGTCGTACTTCAACCGGCTGGCGAGGTCTCAGGGAGCGGCGGGTGTCCGCAGGGCGCTCGCCCCGGTGTTGGGCGGTGACCCGAACACTGGCGTTGACCGGTCCCTGCGCTACGCCACCGGCGGCATCACTCAGCGGTTCGCCGACGGCGGCATCTTCGGATGGATCAAGTCGGCCGGGTCGGCTGTGGTGGGTGCGGGATCGGCGGCCTGGAACAAGATCAAGGATGGGGCATCGTGGCTGGCCGACACCCTCGAAGCGTCCGCGCGCGCGGGCGTCGAGAAAGTCGTCAACCCTCTCCTGAAGAACTTCCCAGGCGCCGACACGGGCATCGGCAAGATGATCCGCCGCATCCCCAACCGGATCATCGACGCATTGTTCGGTTACAGCAAGGAAGCCGACAAGCGGGGCGGGGGCGGGATCGGCGGCCCGCGCATTCAGGCTGCTCTCAGGTGGGTGAAGACGCAGAACGGTCTGCCTTATCAGTGGGGCGGAAACGGGAATCCATCCTGGGACTGTTCGGGGCTAATGTCCGCAATTGAGAGTGTTATTCGTGGGCAGAAGCCTCACCGTCGCTGGAGCACCCACGCCTTCCACGGCAAGACGGCACCGCCCGGCTGGGTCTACCACGGCAACAGCCCGTTCCGGATCGGCATCACTGCAGCGGGCGTCGGCCACACCGCGGGCACTCTCGGCAAAACCAAGGTCGAGAGCAGGGGCGGAGACGGTGTCGTCGTCGGTCCCCGAGCCCGCGGCTATAACGACCGCCTCTTCACCTCCTGGTATGGCTTCCAGCCCGGCAAGTACGACGCGGGTGGCTGGCTCGGACCCGGTCAGGTTGGGGTCAACCAACTGCGGCAGCCTGAGGCGGTTCTAACCCCTGGGCAGTGGCAGACCATGACGACCCTCGCCGATCAGGCAACGGATCCGGTGGTGGTGGAGATCCACACGCGGGACAAGGCGCTCGCCGACTTCATCGACGTGCGCGTCCACCGCAACAACCAGGAACTGGCGGCGGTCCTGAACGCGAGCTGAGGAGGTTCCGCTGTGCCGATCCCCGGGAACTTCCTCAGCGCCACCACCGAAAGCGTCGACCCGAACACGTCGGGCTGGACACCCAAGCTGAACTGCACGCTGACCAAAGGCACGGGCGGCCGGAACGGCGACGGCTGCCTGGTTGTGAAGAGCGTGGCGGCGGGGGAGATGCAGGCCCGCACCGTCTCCTCCTATGCGATCACGGCGGGTGTCACCTACTACGCGTTCTCCGATGCGGCCGGGGTGTCGTCGGAGCGCATCGGTATCCGCTGGCTGAACGGCAGTGGCGTCGAGTTGTCAATCACGTGGTCGGTGCTGACGACGGGTTCGTCGAGCGGCTGGCATCGCGTGTCGGTGGCGGGTGTGGCCCCGGTGGGGGCGACCCAGGCGCAGGTGCTCCTCGGCAGCACCGAGGCCGGCGCGCTCGTCAACCACTTCTGGGAGAACGTCTACCTCGGGTTGCCAATCCGCACGACCGGCAACCTGCTCGACTTCAACACGGAGTCGACGGAGGTCAGTGACGCGGGCTGGACGGCGGTCGTCAACGCGACCGTCTCCCGTCAAGTCCCGGTCCTGAACTGGGCGGTCGACAACTATCTGGCTGGCGGGCACACGCTGGCGATGACCGCGGTCGCCGCCGGGAACGCGAGCGTGCTGGCGGTGGCCAGGCCGGTGGTGACGCCCGGCACCGAGTATCTGGCCTACGCCTACCTGAATCCGCCGACCTTGTCGGCCACGGCGTGGATCGAGTTGCGCTTTTACGACGCGGCCGGAAACCAGATCGCCGCGCAGCGCAGCACGTTGGCGCAGCCGGGGACGGGCATGTACCGGCAGCGGTCGTCGATGGTGGCCCCGGTGAACGCCGCCACCTGCTCGGTTGCGGCCGGGCTGGACGGTGCGTCGGCGGCGCAGATCCTGCGTCTTGAGTCGGTGGTCGTCGTCGTGGCGCCCAAGGCTCAGGCTGGCAGCGTGGTGCCGTATGCGGACTCGTCGATCGAGCAGGGCATCGCCGGGTGGGCGGTGTCGGCAGGCGTGGCGACGCTGGCCCGCACCACACCGTGGGGCGCCAGCTTCTTCGACGGTTCCTACTCGCTCGCGGTGACATCGTCCACGGCGACGGCGTCGACGGTGCAGTCGGCGCGGTTCCCGGTGACGGCGGGGGACAACTGGCGGGTGCAGGCCCTGGTGCATCCGGCGGCCGGCGCCTGGTCGAGCGTGCGCGCGAGGGTCCGCTGGTTCGACGCGTCCAACGTGGACCTCGGCGCCAGCACGGGCACGGTGTACACGGTGCCTGGCAGTAGCTGGTATGCGACTCCGTCTGATGCGGTGGCCCCGGCGACCGCCACGCAGGCCGCGATCGAGTTGGTGGCGACCGCCTCGGCGACATCAAGCGTTCTGCATGTCGACTATGTGGCGCTGTGGGAAGTCCTCCCGCAAACCGACGTTGAAGCGTTCAGTGACAG
>Ga0105028_100031_pt1 | contig 15928 bp, 27 predicted proteins | sample RS_106metaG_FD_91478 | JGI IMG/M metagenome (GOLD analysis project Ga0105028, IMG submission 91478) | Switchgrass associated microbial communities from Austin, Texas, USA, to study host-microbe interactions - RS_106 metaG | ecosystem: Host-associated > Plants > Roots > Rhizosphere | place: USA...
GCGCCGACAACCAGCCCATCGCGAACGGTGGCGGAACGCTGAGCCGAGTGCACACGGTCACGTCAGCCAGTGGTGGCAGCCTGGTCATCACGGCTGTCGCTGGGGTCAACGAGGGGGCTGGCAGTGTCGTCTTCCGTGACGTCACTGTGCAGTTGACTCCGCTGAGGAGGTTGTAGCCGTGGCAGTCGTAGGCCGCAGGTAACTTTCTTGCATGCGGTTCGAACTCGTTTTCTCACCGGAGCCGGAGCCAATGCCCTCACCAACACAACTTCCCGACCTGGGACCGGCAGCAGACCTGTCGGCCTCTATCGCGGGGATCGTGACGTTGGTGATCTTGGCGCTCGGAACTCTGGCATGGCGCAGACTCAGCACCTGGATTCCCCAGGTTGTTGCAGACGTCAAGATGACCAAGGTCCAGACGACCAACAGTCACTCGACGAACCTCCGGGATGACATCACTGCAACCGCCGAAGCGCTGGAATCAGTCGCTGCCTCTGTCGAGCACATCAAGGACTCCGTCGAGGAAATGAAGAAGGGCATGCAGCGGTTGGACACCCGGCAGAGTGAGGTCCACGAGGACATCCGGGAGACGCGCAGGGATCTGCGATTCTCCACCGAGTATGTTCGTGACGTGGACAAGCGACTCATCGAGCACATCGATGAGGTCAAGAAAGGAGGAGGCACGGATGGCTGACATCGCAGGACGTGGTTCCTGGGGCGCTCGCTACCAGGACGGTGACATGAACCTTTACGGGCTGGCGGATGAGGTCTTCGTCCACCACACCGTGACGGCGACGCTCCCGAAGAACGCTTCGGTGAGCGACGAGCGTGAGCAGATGCGCGCGCTGGAGAGCATCGGGCAGTCCCGGTTCGGTACCGGGATCTCCTACAACGTGATCGTGTTCCCCTCGGGGCGCGCCTACCAGGGTGTGTCGTTCAACCGGCGCGGGACGCACACGGGTGGTCGCAACAGCACGGTCCGCAGCATCTCGTTCGCGGGCAACTTCGAGAAGGCGACCCCCACCGACGAGTCTCTGGCGACGGCCAGCGAGATCTACCGCGAGGGTCGTGGCAAGTGGTGGGAGGTGGGTGCACCGCTGCGCGGTCACCGCAACGTCTCGCAGACGGCCTGCCCTGGCAAGAACCTGTACGCCCGGCTGGACCTGATCCGCTCGGGCGCCATCGAGGTGGACAACCCCATCCAGGTCCCGGACGACGGCAAGCCTGTGGCTCCGGTCGCGCTCAAGGTTGACGGTCGCTGGGGTTCGGCCACCACGAAGCGTCTCCAGCAGGTCCTGGGCACCCCCGTGGACGGTGTCGTGTCCTCGCAGCCGATGGTGTGGCGTGACAGCAACCCTGGCCTGACGACCGGCTGGGACTGGGTGGCCAGTGGTGCGCAGGGCTCGCGGGTCATCTCCGAACTCCAGGAGCGCCTGAACGTGCAGCGTGACGGGAAGTTCGGTGAGAACTCGATCCGTGCGTTCCAGCGCCGGATGGGCACTACGGTCGACGGGGAACTCTGGGACGAGTCCCCGGCGATCGAGGAACTCCAGCGTCGCCTGAACAAGGGGAAGGTGTGACATGAAGATGCCCAGTCCGACCACGCGTCGGTGGATGTACCGCGTCGCGAACGCGGGTCTCGCCGTGGCTGTGGGGTACGGCGTGCTGAACGGCAACGAGTCCACGCTGTGGCTCCTGCTCGTGAACGCACTCCTGGGCCTGGCGGACGCCAACGTCGCTCAGGACGCCATTGTGGAGCCGTACGAGCCTCCGGTGGGCTGAGACAGCACGAAGCCCCTGTGCGCCCCTTCACGAGGCGCACAGGGGCTGATTCGTTGCCGGTGGTGGGTCACCGCCCTGTGTCCGGTGCTTACCTGGCCACCGGGACCCTTCTTTCTACGCTGGCCACCCAGGATTCGAACCTGGAAGGACTCCGTCCAGAGCGGAGTGGGTCTACCTGTTCCCCCAGTGGCCAAAGGCGGTCCACTACTCCCCGTGAACCAAGGGGGCTTGAACAACCGGAACGCGGTGAGGCCGAACCAGTTGCAGGCGCTCGCCGCCCAGGACTCGAACCTGGAGAAGGGGATTAACAGTCCCCTGTGTTGCCGATTACACCAGCAGCGATCAGTAGCGGGGGTGGGGATCGAACCCACGAGTCTCTGGGATATGAGCCCAGCGCCTTACCGCTTGGCTACCCCGCTGCGCTCCGTACGGGATTCGAACCCGTGATCTCCTCCGTGACAGGGAGGCGTCCACTCCAGACTGGACCGACGGTGCTTGAAGGCGAGGCCCCCGATCCGCATCAGGGACCCCGCCGGAGGAAACACGAGCACATGGCACGCGTTGCGAAGACCTTACCCCAGCGTCGGCAGGAAGTTCTTCAATCGCTCCAGAGCCTGGGCTGGCGTGTGGCCGTCCCACTCCGGGCCACGCGGGTGCTCCTCGACGTGGAACAGGTCCCAGTGCTCGCCCTTGTAGTGGTTGGTCGCCCAGCCCTCAGGAGTGAGGACGCCCACGATGAACCAGGTGCCGAGCGGCTCACCGAACGGCGGCTGGCCATCGGCGTGCAGCCACGACTTCACACCCTTGGCGTGCATCGTGTCGAAGTACATCGCGGCGTAGGCGTTGTACACCATGCGGTACTCGTACAACTCCTCCATCGTGTGGTGCTCGTCCCGCTCCACGTGCACGGAACGTGCAGCGGACACGATGTGCGGGTGACCGTCCTCGTCCCGGATTGTGAAACGAGTTTCAGAGATGGACCTGGTCGGCGGGTGGATCTTGTCGATCACACCCACGCGCAGAGCAGCCTTCTTGCCCCACGACAGGACCGCAGCAGCGATCTTGTCACCGATCTTGAACTCGTCCGTCACCTGTGCGTGCATCTCGTCCTTGTTGAGGTCGCAGCGGTAGCACCCCGCGACGATGGTGGTGTGGCTGTGCTCGGTCACGCCTCCGCCTTCCTCACTGCCTGGATGGTCCGGCAGGGCCAGTTCTCGACGTCTTCCCAGCACTCATCAGGCCCGTGCTCGCCACCGTCAACGGGCTTGTGGATGCTCTTGATGTCAGCGATCAGGGTCGAGAGGCGTTGCTCAAGGTCGGCCCGTGCCGCTCGGTCATGCCACTCGTCAGTGCCGGTGCGCTTGGACGACTCCGGCTCGTTCGGGTAGCCGTTCGGGAACGTCTGCATCGTCATGATGTAGACCTCGCCATGATCATGTCGACCTGGTGACCCATGTGCTGACCACGGTCGGCTTCGGTGTCGTTCAGGGACAACTGGGGACGCCACCCGCAGTAGCAGTACGGCGACCCCGTGGGGTAGGAGCGGTGCTCGATCAACACCCTTCCCGTCTCGACGATGGCGTCTGCGGATGACTCGTACGTCTTGGCGAAGATCTCCGGCTCGCAGCCGTAGAACTCGTTCTCGACGCCCTTGATGATCCAGTACCCGGGCCGGGCGATCATGTCGCCTTCGAGGGTGCGGATAGCCAAGTGATGCTGCTCCTCGCCCTCAGGGCAGAGCCCGTCTTCTGTCAGGGCGTCGCAGACGTAGTTGATCGTTGCACCGCAGGACAGCGCCCAGTTGATGATGACCGACGCGCTCTCAGCGCTGCCATCCCACTTGAACGCCTCGACCTCAACGGGCCTCTTGCGTACCTTCACGTGCTTCCTCTCGTTCGACCTGCCACGTGGGGTGGCAGATGCTGGTGTGCTCCTCGCCGTCGAACCGAACGCCGAGATACTGGCCAGGGAACGAAACGAGCAGCCCGTGTCGACCTTCAACAACGAGCCGCTCGCCACGCTTGTAGTCGACGCGGTAGTACCGGCGCACGTACTCAGCGCTCATCCGGCCACTCCCTGAACGAGACGCAGCGGCTGCCCGTCTCGGGATTGCGCTTGTCCCCAGCGCAGGCACCGCACTTGCAGTGCTCGTAGTACCCGTCCCAGGAGTAGGGCGAGTGCTTGTGCTTCCTCATCGGTCAGCCCTTCTTCAAGCCGCACTTCGTGCAGCGCATGATGACCTTGCCGTTGGCCTCCATGAACATCACCCAGTCGTGGGTGATACAGACCATGTTGGTCACTCAGACCTCCCGGACCTTCTTCTTTGGCTTGGCTCGCGAGACACCATCAGCGTCCCGCTTCGACTCAGCGTGGACAGCGCACCAGTACGTGTCCTCGCCGTTCTCCTTGCGCCGGTACACGGCGCGGTTCGGCGCGTGCGTGCCGTTCGGCCACTTCATGTGGATCTCGGTCAGGCACACGTCGCAGTGGAGGGGGTTGGCGACCTTGTACGAGTGCCAGGTCACCCCGTCCTTCACGACCTTGGGGGGAGGGGCTGGTACCTCGATGCCGAGGTCCAGCCCCTCCTGCTCACTCAGAGACAAGTGGTGCCGTCTCTGCGGTGGCCTTGTGCGACCACATGGACACGTCGTCCAGGTGAGTGAACGCCACGTTCTTGGCGCGCCCCGGGGGAAGCGCCGCGTCGAGCATGTTGGCGAACTCCTTGAACGCGATGCGCAGGTCACGGTGGATCGGCAGCGTCGCGTTCTCGCCCTCGATGGTGGCCTTGTGGAAACCGAAGCGGTGCTCGATCTCGTCGGTGCCGATGCTCACGTTGCTCATGCTGTCTCCTCTGCGTGGTCGGCCATGTCGATCATGGCCTGCCCCACCATCCTCGCTGCTCCTGTGCTCAGAGGGACAGCCAGGTGGTACTTCTGCGGTCCGACCCAGAACTCGATGCCGACCGTGGGGTGGTCAGACGAGCCCTTGGGGTCCTCCGTCTTGAAGCCCGAGACCCGCCACGGCTCCCCAGGTGCACCGCCAACTCGTGCGTCCATCAGCCCTCCTCGCGGTCCGGACAGCCCAGGATCAGGCGACAGTCCTTGCAGACGATCACCCGGTACATGAGAGACATGTCGTCCGTCCCGTTGGGGAGCAGAGTCGTCTCAATGGGGGTATGGGTGTGATCAGTCATGTCAGAAGGGGGTGGTGATCCCCATCTTCGCAAGCACCTGGTCTCGCGCCTTGCCGTACGCACGGTCAGGGTCGAGGCCCTCGTTGTGCAGGGCAGTGGCCACCGACTCGATGCGCCGCTCAGCGTCCTCCAGCATGGAGAGTTCCTTCGCGGTCAGCGTGTCCCGGAAGTTGTACGACCGACGCTTGCCTTCGGGGTCCACGTACGTCTTGGCACCCTTCTCCTCGACCAGCGCGGCAACCGCCTCGTGACGCATCTCCTGGGTGTTGTTGAACAGCCGGGTGTAGAGGTCGCTCGTGGACCGCTGGTAGGCGTCGGGGTACCGCTTGCCCAGGCCGATGGCGCTGACCATCGACACGAACTCCTTGCGGGTGTCGATGCCGAGACGGCGAGCGGAGAACCAGGCATCGAACTTCTCAGCCGCCGCTTCCTTCTGGGCGTCCGTGGCGTTCGGGTTCAGCGCCATGCCGTCCAGCCAGTAGGAGCGCAGAGCCGCGCCCGACTCCTTCATCCAGGCGACGATGACATTGCGCGTCGCCTCATCCTTGAACCTGTGCACCTGCATGCTCATGACCCACACCATGAAGGAGTCCAGATCGAGGAGGTTCGTCTCGACACCCTTGCTGTTCGTGCTCTTGATCACGTTGATGGCGGGGTGCTCCCTCGCCCTGCGGACCTGCCCGTTGGGCGTGAGGCCCAGGGTGGTCGAGGCCGCGTTGATGGAGACATAGATCTCGTCGTCGATGAGGTAGGTAACGATCGGCGCTCCGCCGACCTCGATCTCTGCTCTGTTCATAACCCCATACTATCACAGTAGTGACGGGTACCAGATGTGAAGGAACACTGTGGCAATGTTCCTTCACATCTGGATAGGTATACAGATGAAGGGGCGGTGATGAACACCGCCCCTTCGCCCGATCAGTGCCGATACCTCAGAAGCGACCGCTGACGAAGTTCGACAGCAGCCCCGGAGCGCTGGCGTCGAACCCGACCACGTCGAGCGTGCCCGAGTCCTGCGGGTCAGCGATGGTGAACTGCGTCGCCGTCATGCCCACGACCGCCAGACGCGCCTCCGGGTTGACCTTCGCCCGGTAGTCGCGCAGAGCGTCCATCGGCTGGATCGTCCCCGCCCACGTCTCGTTGTCCGTGTAGACGACGAACGCGTCGAACTCCTTGCCCTTGGCCTGAGCCCAGAGCATCGGCAGGGAGCAGTCCGTGCCACCGAACCCGAGACGCGAGGTCTCCCGCACGATGTCGTCCAGGCGACGGCGCGGCGACAGACCCAGTTCGGTCACGCCACTCCCGCCGTACCAGCCACGCCCCTGGCCCGGAGCGGACCAGCCGCCCGACGTGAACGCGATGACCTCGGTCGTGTCCTGGTCAGCCGCCAGCGTGGCCATGGCCATCGCCACCGAGCCGTCCCGGGCGGTCACGTTCGAGTTCATCAGCGGCGTCTGCATGGACCCCGAGACGTCCAGGGCGATGCAGATCCGCTTGCCGGTGGACTCGACGTTGCCGAACGCCGCGTAGAACGCCGCGTCCAGCGCGTCCACGATGGACTGCTTAGCCGTCCACTGGAGCGACCCACGGAACCCGCCCCCAGACGCGTACGTCTTGAGGGCCGTCAGGACGTTGAACGGGTGCACACGAGCCCGACGCACAGCCTCCGGGTCCCGCAGGCGGGTCGTCACCATGCGCGTCACAGCGGGCGTGTCGAACACGCCGATGCTGGTCATGCGACCGAGGTTGCGGAGCATGGCCGTGTACGGCAGGTTCCCGCGCTCGATGAGCGAGATCCAGACCTTCGGGTCCTTGAGGGACTCGGTCGGCAGCATCTCCCACGAGAGGGCGGCGGCAGCCTCGGGCTTGAGGTCGCCACGCTTGACGGCCTCGAACTCGTCGATGACGTCTGCCACGTCAACGTTCACCGTGGTCGGCTTCTCGGCCTTGGCGGCGTCCTCGACCGTGACCGGACCGTGCGTGATGTAGTCCAGGACCAGAGCCAGCGCGCCGTCCACCTGCGGGTGCGCCTTGCGGAGCAGGTCACGGTGCGTCCACCCGTCACGCTGGCGGTACTTGACCACCTGGTAGGCGAGCGTGGGCACGTCCTTCGTCTTGTACCAGGAGCCGATGAGGCGGCGCAGACCACGACCCCAGCGCCGGTACATCGTCACGTACTGGACGAACTCGAACAGGTGGGTACCCGTCCGCACGAAGGTGTCGAAGTTCGGCTCGATGGCCGCACGCGCTGCGGGACCGTGCGTGTAGAGCACGGCCAGCGCGAGCAGCACCGTCGAGTGGCGCGGGGCCACGTTGCCGTTGTTGACGTCGGCCAGCGTGTTGTAGAAGGCGTCAGGGTCCTTGGCCGCGTACTCCTTGAGGAAGTTCACGTTGACCTTGGTCAGGTCCTTCTGGCTGGCGTAGAAGGTGCCGCCCTCGGTGCCGAGCACGAGGAACCGGCGCAGGCGCTGCTCGTCGCTGACGCTGTAGACGAAGCCGCCAGCGCTGTTCTCGACCTGCCGCGCGTCGGCCCGCTCCCGCTGCGTGGCGGGGACGATCATGTCGCGGTACTTCATGTGCTTCCTCCGGTTGAAACTAGTTTCAAAGCGAGTGGCCCGCACCAACCGGTGCGGGCCACTCGACGGGGTTCCACGGATGTGTGTGCCGAAGTCGGGGTTGAGTCACATAAGAGGTGTGGTAACCGACAACGTTTCGACCCGTGAAGAGGTCTGAGTGGCGGATGTGGGGTGACGCTCGGGTTGAACCCTCCGAGGAGGGGTGCCCCTGTCCGCGTGGGGCCACTGCGCTAAGCGCATGGGTGGATTCGAACCATCGAGATAACCGAGAGTCGTCGACCCGCCACAGTATTGAGTTGTAGACGCTGGATGTGGGACGAGTCTTGCCGTCAGTTCCACGGCCTGAGGGGTGTCAGTTCACCGGACGGGTTTAGGCCCGCCTGCCGATGGGACCTTCAAGGTAGGCGAAGGTAAGCAAGTCTCTTCGACCCAGCGCTGTTCAGTTGTAGATGACGGATGTGCTACCGAACCGGCGTGGACTGTCAGGTACCACAGATGGGGCATGACCCCTGGCGACGATAACCGGAACGTTCGACCCGTCATGATGAAGTTGTAGGCGGTGGATGTGGGTGTGCAGTTCGATGTTGAGACCGGAGCCTTAGGCCGCTTGGCGACCCCGCCAGCGCTAGCCAGGGGGGCAGGATTCGAACCTGCGATTGCCGGTTGGGGATAACCAAACTACTTCGACCCACCGCTGTGAAGTTGTGCCACCGGATGTGTGGGTGAGACCGGGTTTTACGCGCTCTGCCAATTGAGCCACCAGCCGCATGAAAGGCGGCTGGGCGGGACTCGAACCCGCAACCTCGTCCTCCCAATGGATAACCGGTCTCGATCGACCCAGTGGTTAAGTTGTTGGACCTGATGGATGTGGTGTGGCAGTCGGGGTATGAACCCCAGCCCGGCACCCCACGAGTGGAGTGGATGGGAGTCGAACCCACCGGCCCTCAATTAGCAGTTGAGATAACCGACTTCCGTCGACCCATCAGGTATACCGACAAACCTACACGAGGCTGCCAGTCACGTGCAACCCGATTCGGCTACTTGATCCAGCCCAGGTCCCTGGCCTCCAGGGCAGCAGCGCTGAGCGCGCACGCCTCCCCACCGGAACCCCAGCCGTCCGCCTGGATCGTCGTGGCGCTGCCACGGCGGATCAGGTCGCCCAGCGAGACGCTGGTGACCACCTTCTCCTCGATCTCGGCCAGCGCCTGGGTGTCGACCTCCGGCACGGTCTGCTTGGTGGTCTCGGTGATGGTCTCTGCGGTCATGATTCCTCCTCGGTCGTCTTGCACATGTCACACTCGCAGGTCGCGAACGCCTCGTTCACGGTAGCGAGCCCAGCCTGGTACACGGGGCTCGTCCACTTCTCCTCGTCATCCTTGAGTTGCTGGATGTACTCGGAGAGGGCCACGTTGAACTTGACCATGCCCTTCTGGGCCTGCATCGCCCCCTGCCCGATGGCCCCGAACTCCTTCTGGAGGTCAGAGGTCGTAGACAGCAGCGCCGCGTTGGTCTGGTTGATCAACTGCATCGTCTGCTCACGGCGGTGCTTGCGCGCCGCTTCACGAGCGGCGGCGCGCTTGGCGGGCAGATCAGGGTCGAACGTCAGGTCTGCGTCCACCTCGTCCAGCCAGTCCGCGATCCGCTCCCGGGTCCAGATGTCCTTCCTGCGGCGACCGTTGACCTTGTGGTCCGGGTGGTGGTCGTCGTTCAGGTGCTGGATCACGAGCCAGATCTGCATCGGCGCGGCCTTCTTCCGTGTGCCACATGAGCACGGAAGAGGCACGTTCTTGCGGATGTCAGGGATATGCCTGGCCAGTTCGCTCGACAGGTCCGCGTAGGCACGCTCCCTCGGCGGCGACGTGTAGATAACCGGCGCTGAGGTGGGTCCAGGATGGATGGCGACCTCCCTCTGGAGGAACCATGCAGCCTTCGGCTCAGGCATCGTCACGGGTTTCACGTCCTTGACGTTGTCACTGGCCCAGATCCCCTCGAACAGAACGGGCTCCTGGTAGAAGCCACGCTGGTAGATCGCCTTCACCTTGTCCGTGAGGATGACCATCTGCCCGGTGGTGTTGTTGATCTTGGTCGACGTCGACAGGCCGAACTCCCTCAGGTCCTTCACGAACGCGACAAGGGAATCGTCGGACGAGAGCATCTTGGGCCACTCAACCTTGATGTCGCTGCCGTCCATGTTCTTGACGATGCTGTACGTCTCGTCCACCTACCTCACCTCCTTCACTTCGATCTTGTCGTAGGCCCGGCGCTTGTACTCCGGGACGACACCACCGTTGATCCGGGTCCAGCGAACAATGGCAGTGCCCGTGTTTCCCTCCTGCCCCTTGAGGACAGCCTTCGCCTCGTCGCGTAGTGCGTTGCCACGCTTCACGAGAGCAGCGCCCTCCAGGTACTTGTCTGCCGCCTTCACCACGGCGGGCTCGGTGATGAGCCCCTGCGGCTGCCAGTCGCCACGGCAGACCTTGAAGAACTGGCAGAACGACTCGCACATCGAGATGGGCTCGTCGCGCATCGGCTCCTCGCCGAACATCGCGGCGTACTCGGCCTGCGAGATCCGCTCCTCCATCTCCTCGATGACGCTCATGTCGAGCGTCCCGGAGAGCACGACGGGGACGGGCTCAGCGCCTGACCTGTCGACGTAGACCAGGTTCCAGGTGGCGTCCTCCGGCAGGAGGCCCATCTGGATGGCGCCCAGCAGGTACGTCATGATCTGCGCCAGGTTCTTGAACGGGGGGTCGCCGTCTTCCATCGACGTGTTGCCGTCGAGGGACTTGAAGTCGAGGACCCCGTTCAGGTCCGGGTCGATCACGTCAGCCGTGCCGCTGGTCTTGCGACCGGACGGCAGGGTCACCTGGATGGGCACCTGGCTTCGGCTACGGGGCCTAGCAGCCACGTACGCCTGCTCCAGTCCCTCTCCCACCCACGTGCCGATGAACGCCGCCCAGGGGGGCTTCTGGCGCTCGTCTCGGGGTGAGTCCATCAGCATGTGCGTCAGGTAGGCGCGGCAGCCGCCCAGGTCCGAGGGACCCAGGATGCGTTCGGTGGCCTGCTTGGACCGGGCGCTGTTCATGGACTGCGCTGAGTACGCATCGACGACGATCGATGCAACGTCCTCCGTCATGCCCTCCTCCTCTCAGGAGATCACGTGGTGAGAGACCAGTGTCACCCCTGCTGCTCAGCCTGCTCAGCCTGGAGAGCGGCCACGCGGGTCTTGATCGCCGCCTGGAGGTGGTTAGGCCGAGCCGACAGGCCCTGCTGCGGCCACATGGCCTTGAGCCGGTCGATGCTGGTCTCGGCGTTGATCGCCGTGAGGAGGTCGTCGTCGCTCAACTGCGGGACCTGAGGGGCGGCCTCGTACGACTCGCTGTCCGGGTCAGGCTCGTCCGTGGGCAGCGACAGCGCCTGGATCAGCGCCGTGCGGTACGCCACCGACATGGCCTTGGCCACGCACTTGTCGCCCGAGTCGAACGCCTCGCCTGGTGCAGCGACCCTGATCTGGTCCTTGCCGTCCGTGAAGACGTAGTCGACGACCACCACGACGGTGTTCATGACGGAGCCCTTGGCCGTGGTGGCGGTCCCCTTGTCCAGGCTCTGGAGCACGGGGTAGACCATCACGCCGTGCTTGATCAGCGGCCCGGAGACGGCGTTGAGCACCGCGTCGATGCCACGGAAGTTGAAGCCCTGCTGAGCGTTGCGGTCACCCTTGCCGACCGCGCCGATGTCCCGCTTCACGGCGACCAGACGCTCCACCAGGGTGGGCGGCGTGACCTCCGCCGGGGTGGTCTCTTCGGTCATGTCTACCTCCGTCGTTTCGAGGAACTCCTGGACTGGAATCCCTGCCTTGCGCGCCTGGCGCACCAGATGTGATGCGCCAGGCGAGTTGTCCTTGATGAACGCCAGCACATGGTCAGCGCCCAGGTCGACCATGTGCTGGTTCCTGCGGACCCCGGCTGACCGGCCCTTCGACCAGTCAGCCGGGTGTCGTTCGATGGTCACGCCCGCCGTCCTGCCAGCCCACTGCTCAGCGAGCCAGTCAGCGCCGCGACGACACGCTCCGTGCACGAGGGTGAACGGCTCGCCTCGCTCCTCGGCCAGCAGGATCATCGCGTCCAGGGCGTCGTGGATCTCGTCCACGTCGTCCCAGGTGCGACTGCCGGTGACCAGGACCCTCACGAGTCGGAGTTGTCGTCCGTGCGGGGCGCGAGGCCACGGGCTGCCCGGCTCTTGGCCAGGGCCGTCGCCCGCTTCTTCTTGTCCCGCTGACGGTCCCGAGAGTGGGATCGTGCTGTCACTTCTTCACCTCCCAGGCGAGTTCGAAAGTCTGAACAAGGACACGGTGTGGCTTCACGCCAGCCACCCGATTCCAGTGCTTGCCGTCGAGGCAGTAGCACCGGTACTCCCGTGGTGCGTACTCCTTCACCTCGTGCACCTCACCGTCCTGCACGACGACGGTTCCGTTGATCGGGACCTCGACATCCTTCATGCCGTCCGTGCTCACGCGGCGTCCTCCTCGGCCTTCTTCTTCTCTTCGGTCCGCTTGCGGCTCAGCCGTCGCATCATCGACTTGCGCTCCTCGGCGGTGAGCCCAGCGCGGACGTGGAACGTGGTGCTTGGCGTCTCGAACCGCAGTGCCTCAGCGAGGCAGGTGGTCTTGACGTCGCAGGTGTAGCAGATGGCCTTGGCCTGGGCTTCGATCAGTGCGCGCTCGCCGGTCTTGTAGCGCTCGCCGTCTGACGGTTCCGTGGCGTCGAACGGAGCCCAGTCGTTCACGCAGGCCGCGTCGTCACGCCAGTCAGTCATGTCTCCTCCTGGGAGTTTGGGGGCCACCGCTTGGGTGGCCCCCAAACGGTGAACTACTTGGCCGTGTTGACCATCGGAGTGGAGCCCTGCGGCACCACGAAGACCGTGCCCTCCTTGTACGCAGCGATCTCCTGCTGCTTGAGGAGTTCGGGCGTGAGCGACTCGGACAGAATCCGGTTCGACTCGGCCTCGGCCTTGGCGTTCTTGATCATCTGCTCGTTCTGCACCTGCTTCGCAGCGGCGTCGGCGCGGGCAGCCTCCTCCTGCTGCTGCTTCTCCTCGACCTGGGAGAGGCTGGCCTCGACGGCTTCCGTGAACTGGATGTCCTTGACAGTGGCGACGGTGATCTCCACGCCGTACTTGGTCAGCGCAGCGTTGACGTTCTCAGCGATCTTGTCGCCCGCTTCGACGCTGCCAGCACCACGGAATTCCGTGGTCGTGTAGTCCGAGGGGATGGAGCGAGCAGCCTTCTGCACTGCCGGGTACACGACCTGGCGGGTGAACCGGTCCTGGTCGCGGTACTCGGAGTACAGCGCCTTGAGGTCAGCGTTGTCGATGTTGTACGTGGCGTCCAGGTCATACCAGACCTGAGCGCCGGACTCTTCGCCGGACTTCACCGACGTGGCGATCTGCGCTGCGTTGATCTCGCCGTTGTCGAACTCGGCTGCTCGGTCACCGGCCAGCGAGATGTCCCGGGTGAACAGGTCCCACTTGTGTGCGGTGTCCCACGGGGCCTTGATGCCCAGGCCCGGCGTGTTGTCGGCCTTGATGACGGCCCCACCGATGCGGGTCACGATGACACCCTGGCCGACGCTCTGCGTGTAGAGGCAGCCGATGCCGAGGGCGATCAGCGCGATGACGAACAGCCCGGCCGCCGCGATCTTGCCGCCGCGCTTGGCGGTGGCGATGTCGTCGTAGTCGTTCTCCGGCACTCGGATCGCGGTCGAGACAAGGCCGACGAGGATGGCGAGACCAGCGATGATGCAGGCGGCGATGAACCAGCCCATGTTTCCTCCTGTGTAGGTACTACTTCTTGACCTTCTTGCATTGCTTGCAGATGGTGACCGTCTGTCCGTTGAAACGAGTTTCAGTCACCCAGACGTGCTTGCCTGGTAGGCAGGGAAGAGGCATCAGCCCTCCTGTTCGAGCGCCCACTTCTCCAGGATGAGCGCGATGAGGCTGGACCGGCTGCGGATCTGCGCGGTCGCTACCTCGTCAAGTTTGTCGACGATCTCTTCCCGGACCGTCGCGGTGATCTGCATGGTGACACCCCCTTAATGCGGTGTACCTCATCCTACATGAGATTCAGTGCTTGTGCCTCTTCCCCTCCTGCCCTCCGTCCTCCGTCTCGGACACCCACTGGTGACCGCATGTCGTGCAGCGGTGCTGGTAGGTGCCCATGACCTTGCGGGTGATGACTGCCATCAGTACGGCCTCCCGTGCTTCGCTTCGACGTGCCGGATCAGCGATGTCTCTGCCTTGCGCCGAGTCAACTCGGTGCCGTGGGCGTCGCAGTCGTGCATCGGGCACTCCCAGGTGGCGACACCCTCTGTCTCCTCGACCGGTGCCATCAGGAACCGTGGGGCTTGAAGCCAGGGCAGGTGCAGGATCGGACCCTGCACTTGCCGTTCCCCAGGTGGTCGTGGTCTCGCGACCTGTGGTGACAGTGGTCGCACGTGCTGTAGTCGATGACCATTCATTCCTCCTCGTGTCATGTACGGCCCGTAGAGGGCCTGGGATCTTGCTACCCCTCCGGGACTACCGGGAAGGGGAGATAGGCCGGGAGATCGGCAACGGTGACCGTCCGTGGGGCGATCACCTGGAACCCTCCCGCGTCGTCGTACAGCACCCAGCCCCTGTACGAGTGCACTGCGATCTGCGCAGGGTCAGCGTCCATCACAGCGCTGACCGTGTACCCCCGCTCCAGTGCCCACGCCGGGTTGGCGTGGATGGCGCGGTGGTCGTTCGAGCAGACCCGGATGAGGTTGGACTTGCGGTGCCCTCCCTCGCGGCGACGCATGCGGTGCTGGAGTTCGGAACCGATGGCCCCACACACCTGGCACCGCATCTCGTCGCGGTCGTTGACTGCCCGACGAACCTCGGACGGGATCTCGTTGCTCACAGGTACTTGCACCTGCCCTTGTGGTTCGCCTTGAGGATGCACTCCTGGCCCAGCCAGTTCCTCGGCTTCTGGCAGAAGCCCGGGTACTCGGCCTCGCGGCGGTCAAGTTCGCGCATCCTGTCCTCGTCGCTCTTGCCCCACAGCCCCATCGGTTCCTCCTGTCGTCACTTGCACGGGCCGTCGTGCCCAGCGCGCAGCGAACACTCGCCGCCACCGGCGATGGGTCGGTTGCACCAGCCGTACGGCTTGCTCTCAGCCACGCATGCACTCCCTCACGTCCAGCGCGTACTCGAACTCGCGCTTGTCATAGTCGGGCTCCCACTCGTTCGGTCGAGTCAGCGACGACATGCAGTCGCGCCGCTCCTCGACCACGTACCTCTCCTGCGCGAGCCACGTCATGAAGACGACGATGGCGGCGGTCAGGAGCAGGAGCAGGATCGCCGTACGCTTGCTTACGAACCTCGTGGTTTCCGTCATGAGTTTCTCCTCAGGGATGGCCTGCTGAACCTAGGTTCAGCAGGCCGTTCTGTTGGTCAGTTCGTCTGCTGGGCCAGGGCCTCCCCGATCTCGTTCGCTGCGATCTGCATGTTCCGCACTGGAGTCCACGGCCACTCACCGCCACGCTTGATGCGCTCCGGCCAGGTGCGCTCGTCACGGTCGCCACGCCAGCGCTCGATGATCGTGACGTCCGGCTCGTCCTTGTCCAGCCGCAGGCCGAAGCCCATCTCCGGCCAGCCGAGCAGCGCACTTGAGCCACGGGGACGCAAGTTGCGCTGACCGCCCTCGCCGGACAGGGAGTGACCGGCGTGAGCCTCGATGAGCAGGGCGACGCCCCGCTCGCGGATCGAGTCCAGAGCAGCCAGCACAGGGGCGACGTCGTCGTCCGTGTTCATCGCTGACCGCGCCATCTTGTACAGCGGGCCGATGGCCAGGAGGTCCGGCTTGTTCTCATCGATGAGCCGGTGCACAGCGCCCAGCCACTTCTCCGAGGAGATGTCGATGCGCCCAGGGAACGACAGGTGCATCGTCTCCAGCGGGTTCACCTCCCCGGCAGCCACGGCCTTGAGGGCCAGGGGCCGCACCTTCCTGCGCCACTGACGCTCCGTGTTCTCGGCGTCGATGACCTGCACCTTGACGGGCTCGATCTTCTCGAACGTCATCGGGTTGATCCCCGCCGCCGCCAGGATGGTGACCTGCCGGAAAAACGTCGTCTTGCCGCCACCCTCAGAGCCCGTGAGCATCAGCCGGTCCTCACGCTCCAGGAGCCCGGGGATCAGCCAGTCATAGTCGTCCGTGCCCTCCAGCAGGGTGCCGAGGGACATGGTCGGCATGTCAACTGACGCCTGCCGCTTGAGCGACTCGAACTCCTCGCGGACCGTGGTCATCAGGTCCGTGAGGGACATCCCGCTGCTGACCAACTGGCGGCCCTGGATGAAGAAC
>Ga0105028_100032_pt1 | contig 15715 bp, 12 predicted proteins | sample RS_106metaG_FD_91478 | JGI IMG/M metagenome (GOLD analysis project Ga0105028, IMG submission 91478) | Switchgrass associated microbial communities from Austin, Texas, USA, to study host-microbe interactions - RS_106 metaG | ecosystem: Host-associated > Plants > Roots > Rhizosphere | place: USA...
GTGTGGACTCGGTGGTAATGCTGCATAAATTGGTCCGATCGGGCGAGGCTGACCTGGTCGTGGTTCATCTTGATCATGGCATCCGGACCGAGAGCGGTGCGGACGCCCGGTTCGTAGAGGGGCTCGCCCGGCACTATAATGTGCCATTTGTATCTGTGCAATTACACCTTGGATCACATGCTTCAGAAGAGTTGGCCCGGCAAAAACGATGGGAATTTCTACGCCACGTGAAGGATGAATATCAAGCTGACGCCATCCTGACCGCACATCATGATGATGACGTCGTCGAGACAATTATTATGAACCTGATGCGTGGGACTGGTTGGCGTGGGTTGGTGAGTTTGATTGAAACAATTGACATTAAAAGGCCACTGCTCGGTATGAGAAAAGCTGACATTCTCGGGTATGCTCACGAACATAAGCTGACATGGCAGGAAGATGCGACCAATGCCGATGAAAATTATCGGCGGAATTTTGTGCGCCGTCAGATTATGCCAAAGGTCAGTGATGAGCAGTTCGCACGCTTCTTACGTCTCTATGATTCGCAGAAAAAGCTACGCCAAGCCATTGAAGCGGATGTCGCCGATATAAATACTGGCGATCGCTACCAGTTTATTATGTGGCCGGATGCGGTGGCCTATGAATATCTTCGCCGTCTCATCGGCTCATTGCCGCGGCCGGAATTATCGCGCGCCTTGTTATTTATACGGACAGCCCGGGCGAACAGGGAGATGCCGCTGAGCAACGGTGTGAAGCTCCGGACGGACGCGAGTAAGTTGATTGTGATAAGAGGCGAAGACTGATAAGCTAGTAAAGTTAAGATACATCTAAAAAGGAACCTGTCACGTGCCTATAAAATCCCCTAAAAGACCTCAAAAACCCCAGACGCGCCGTTGGTTGAGAACGACCGTTTTCTGGGCCATTATCGTTGTGTTTGGACTCACTATTTTTGCGTTGACCCAGCCGGGCAGCAACCTGAAAGACGTCTCGTTTTCTGACGTCATTCGCCGTGCCAATAACGGTGAAATTTCCAAGATCGAAGTCCAAGGCAATGACCTCTATATCACGCCGTATGCTGACCGCGACAAGAAGCAGGCAACTGAAAAATCATACAAAGAAGCCGGCTCAAGCATTTATGAGCAAGGCCTGAAGCAAGACGCCAAAGTTGAAGTCAGCGTCAAGCCTGAATCTGGTACCGGCCAGGCTGTCTGGAGCGTCCTGAGCCTACTCATCCCGATCTTGCTCATCGGTGGATTGTTCTTCTTTATGTTTCGCCAGGCTCAGGGCCAGAGCAATCAAGCGCTTGGATTCGGTAAGAGCAAAGCCCGTCTCTACGGCAATGAAAAAGAAAAAGTTATCTTCAAAGATGTTGCAGGTAACAACGAAGCCAAGGAAGACCTGACTGAAGTTGTCGATTTCCTGAAGCATCCGAAGAAATTCCAAGATGTCGGTGCCAGAATTCCAAAAGGCGTCCTGTTAGTAGGCCCTCCGGGAACCGGTAAAACCATGCTGGCGCGTGCTGTGGCCGGTGAAGCCGAAGTGCCATTCTTCTCGATTTCCGGTTCGGAATTCGTCGAAATGTTCGTCGGTGTCGGTGCTTCACGTGTCCGTGACTTGTTCGAAAAAGCCAAGAAGAACGCCCCATGCATTATCTTCATTGATGAGATCGACGCCGTCGGCCGTCGCCGCGGTTCCGGCATGGGTGGTGGTCACGATGAGCGTGAGCAGACCCTGAACCAGATTCTGGTTGAAATGGATGGCTTCGAGACGGGCACAAATGTCATCGTCCTCGCTGCAACTAACCGCTCAGACGTGCTTGACCCGGCTCTGCTCCGACCAGGCCGTTTTGACCGCCGTGTCAATATCGTGCTGCCGGAACGCAAAGACCGCGAAGCAATTCTCAAAGTCCATTTCGAGAAAAAGCCGATGGCTGACGATGTCAACATCGACGCACTTGCCGCAAAGACGGCCGGCTCAAGCGGTGCTGACCTGGCAAACATCGCCAATGAAGCAGCAATTATCGCTGCGCGTGATAATCGCAAGACGATTACCAATAAAGACCTGACGGCAGCATTTGAAAAAGTTGCCATTGGTCCAGAGCGTAAAACTAAGATCATGAACGACGCTGAGAAAGAATTGACGGCGTATCATGAAGCCGGTCACGCCCTGGTTGGCCATATCCTACCGGACAGCGACCCGGTTCACAAGGTCACGATTATTCCGCGCGGTGGAACTGGCGGCGTGACATGGTTTATCCCGCCTGAGGACAAGAACTACACCAGCGTCGTTGAGTTCAAAGACGTCCTTGCCCGTGCTCTCGGTGGTCGCGTAGCTGAAAAGATTAAATACGGTGATGACCGGATTACAACCGGTGCCGGCAGTGACCTGCGTAAGGCGACTGAAATTGCCCGTGACATGGTCATTGAGCAGGGCATGGGAAGCTCGTTGCGCGACCAGGTGTTCCATGAAGATAACGGCGGGATGATGTTTGACCGCATGGTGCGTGAACGGCCGTATTCCGAAGAAACCGCCAAGGAAATTGATGAAGAGGTTGAGTTGCTGATCAAGCAAGCGGCGGATCGTGCTGAGACGGTAATCAAGGCCAATATGCCATCGCTTGATAAGCTCGCTGAAGCACTTCTCAAAGAAGAAACGATTGATGAAAAAGAAGTCGCCGAGCTTTTGAGCGGCGCAAAACTGCCGGCTGCAGCAAAACTCTACTAGGATTCACTTTCCTACCTCTGATTTACAGCGTATAATAACTGGCAATGGGACGAGTCCGAAACACTCTCGCACGCGCGAATCAGCGCTTTAGCCTGCAACTTGCCGCGGGATTGTTGGCGGGCTCCACATTGCTTTCCAGCGGACTAGGCTTTTTCCGTGACCGACTTTTGAACTCAACCTACTTTGAGACGTACCCGCAAGGGTTGGACGCCTATACGGTGGCGTTTATCATTCCGGATTTCATGTTTTTCGTGCTAGTGTCGGGTGCGCTCAGTGTCACTTTCATTCCGGTATTCAACGAGCGGCTTGCTCACCACAACAAAAAATCGGCCTGGGAATTATCAACCAGCCTCATGAACCTGCTCTCACTGGCGGCGCTGGTTGCCAGCGTTTTGATCGTCATCTTTGCCGAGCCACTCGTGACCTACGTCGTGGCGCCGGGGATGGATGAAGATGCGCGGGCCTTGGCGATCAGTCTAACGAGGGTAATCGCGATTAATCCGTTCCTCTTTGCCGTTTCAAGCGTGATCGCCAGTATGCAGCAAGCGGTGGGGCGGTTCACGTTTTTTGCATTGGCACCGATTATTTATAACGTCGGTATTATCATCGGGATTACCGTGTTTACGAACGGTATCAATCTCTTCGGTGTCCAGATATTTGAGGGTGGCATCATGGGCGTGGCGCTCGGCGTGGTCATGGGGTCAGTGATGCAATTGATTACCAGCGTGATCGGGCTGGTCGGAATGGGCTTTGATTACCGGTTTAAGATTTATTGGAAGAACGTTGGGTTTCGCCGGGTGCTCCGGCTATTGCCGGCACGATCATTTGACCAGGGAATTGATTATTTCAATAACATCGTTGAAGTGAACCTGGCTTCCCGTTTCACCGCCGGCGCAATCCGTGCCTACCAACAGACGACGACGATGCACATGGTGCCAATTAACCTGATCGGCGTGGCGATTAGTACAGCCGCCTTTCCGCAAATGACGGAACGCCTCAGCCAAGGGCGTCCTGACCTATTCCGAAAAGAACTTCAAACGATCTTGCGGGTTATCATCTGGCTGGCGATGCCGGTGGCGGCAATCACGTTCTTCGCCCGTGGTTTTATCGTCAGTATCCTCTTCACCTCCAATGATGCCCGTCCATTAGTCGCCGGGCTTTTGTCGATCTTGGCGGTCGCCATCCTCTTCCGTTCGGTGTATCACATTTCTGCCCGGAGCTTCTATGCCCAACAGGACACGCGTACGCCGCTCTACATTTCACTCTTTACGATTGGTTTGAATATCGGGCTCGCCATCCTCTTCACGCTGCACCTTGGACTCGGTATTTACGGATTGGCGTGGGCCCAGGCTATCGTCGCAGTGCTTGAAGTTGCCATCCTCTTCTTTGTCATGTCGCTGCGTATTCCAAAGCTATTTGATGCCCAATTCTTTCACGCCTTGTGGCGGATGGTTGCGGCAACCGGCCTGATGGGAATCGTGACGTATATCGCGGTGAAAGTTTTCGAACTTTCCAGCACCGACCAAAGTTTGACATCAATCATTCCGAAGTTCGCAATCATTACGTTGATCAGTTTTGCGGTGTATATTTTCCTGAGCCGGGTTTTCAAACTGGATGAAGTTAATCCAATCATCGCGAAGCTAAAGAAATTGTTATTCATTGAAGTGCGCGAGAGGTAACTATGAACCAGGATCACATTAGGAACTTTTGTATTATTGCTCATATCGATCACGGTAAATCGACTTTGGCCGACCGTATGCTTGAGCTGACTGGAACTGTCCAGAAACGCGACATGAAATCCCAGTTGCTCGACAGCATGGAGCTGGAGCGTGAGAAGGGCATCACGATCAAACTTGCCCCGGTACGGATGAATTATAAGGATCATGAATTGAATCTGATCGATACGCCAGGTCATGTCGATTTCAGTTATGAAGTGTCACGCAGCCTCGAGGCTTGTGAGGGCGCGGTATTGGTCGTTGATGCCAGCCAGGGAATTCAGGCGCAGACACTGGCAAATGTCTATCTGGCACTGGCGGCTGACCTGACTATTATTCCTGTGCTCAACAAAATTGACTTGCCAGCAGCTGACGTGCCGCGGGTGAGTGCGGAAATTATTAATCTGCTTGGTTGTGATGAGTCGGATATCCTAAAGATCAGTGCCAAAACCGGTGAAGGTGTGACGGAAGTGCTCGACGCTGTCGTGGCGCAAATCGAACCGCCAAAAGGCAAGGCCGACCAGCCAACCCGAGCGCTGATTTTTGATAGTTACTACGATGATTACCGTGGCGTGATCCTCTATGTCCGTGCGGTTGATGGTGCGATCCGAAAAGGCGACCTCATCGAAATGCTGGCGACAGAGGCTGACGGACTTGCGCTGGAAGTCGGGGCGCTGAAACCAGTCATGACGCCGCTGGGTGCACTTGAGACCGGTGAAATCGGCTACATCGTGACCAACCTCAAAACCACGCGTGATGCCCGGGTGGGCGATACGGTGACGGTTCGCCGGGCACATGCAACACAGCAATTACCGGGTTACCAGCACGTCAAGCCATTCGTGTACGCCGGCTTTTTCCCAGTTTCAAATGAGGACTACAACGAACTCAAAGAAGCCGTCGAAAAACTAAGCTTGAGTGATTCGGCCTTGCAGTTTGAACCGGAAAATTCACCGGTTCTCGGTTTCGGCGTCCGCATCGGATTCCTCGGCATGCTCCATATGGACATTATCCGCGAGCGCTTGGAACGTGAATATGATCTCGACCTTGTCGTCACAAATCCAAGTACCGATTATCAAGTCACGCTGAGCTCGGGTGATGAACTGGATATCAAGAGTGCGTCTGATTTGCCGGATCCGGCTAAAATCCGTGAGATTCGCGAACCGTGGATCAAGGGTGAAATTGTCGTACCGCAGGCGTACGTCGGTGCGGTCATCCAGTTGATTGTGAGCAAGCGCGGCTTGCAAACGAATTTGAGCTACATCGATGAGCGGGCGTTGGTAAGCTTCCAGGCACCGTTAGCAAACTTGCTGACCGACTTTTATGACCAACTAAAATCAGTCACGAGCGGCTACGGCAGTTTTAATTACGAACTTGATACCTACAAGGTTGAGGATTTGGTACGGGTTGATTTCTATGTGGCGGGTGAAATTGTCGATGCGCTCAGCGTGATGTGCCACCGCTCTGAGGCGGAAAGTCTGGGCCGAGAAACCGTCAAGAAATTAAAGGAAGTCATTCCGCGCCAGAATTTCCAAGTCGCCTTGCAGGCGGCAATCGGTGGTCGCTTCATTGCCCGCGAAGACTTGAGTGCGTACCGCAAAGACGTCACGACCGGGCTTTACGGCGGTGATGTATCACGTAAGAAAAAGGTGCTCGCCAAACAAGCCAAAGGTAAAAAACGCATGAAGCGATTTGGTAAAGTGGATATACCATCCGAAGCGTTTACCGTGATGCTGAAACGAGACTAAGGAGTAAAAGAGGCACAAATATGAGTATTACATTAGAGCACATTGATGAATTTAAAGAAGTCCTAAAGGACTATGAACCAAGCGAGGCGGCACGCCGCATTATTGCTGATATACCGCTGGTCATTATGTTGGGTGTGTCTGGTGGAGGGCGCAATACCATTATCAACCACCTCATTAATTCGGGGAAATATCATTTCATCGTGTCTGATACGACGAGGCCACCTAAGATCCGTGATGGTTCTTTGGAGCAAGACGGTGTTCACTATAATTTTCGTTCCGAAGAAGACATATTAAAAGACCTGCGAGCCGGACTCTTTTTGGAAGCCGAGCTTATCCACAACCAGCAAGTTTCCGGTATAAGTATCCGGGAACTTGAGCGGCAGGCGGCCAGTGGAAAGATCCCGATCAATGAAGTAGACATGGGCGGCACGATTGCTATCCACCAGGCAAAACCGGATACCAGTTTCTTTTTCGTCGTACCCCCTAGTTACAAGGAATGGATGTACCGCCTGCATGGGCGTGAGGTGATGAGTGAACAGGAACTAGATAATCGGCTCACCACTGCTGCGCAGGTTCTGGAACACGGGCTTGAGTCGGATAATTTCATCTTCATCGTGAACGATTCATCCCATCGCTCCGCCGAGGCAATTGACCGTCAGGTCCATAGTTCAAAAGATGAAATTGAACACGAAGCCGGGCGTCGCGTGGCTCGTGAGATCCTTGATGAACTCAAACAGCGCGCATGATCGAGTGTCCGTTCGGGCGGGTTTGTGACGCCATACTGCTAATGCTATAATTGGGGTAATTGAAAAATTAGATAATAAACAGGGGTACTAATGGCGCGACTACCTATACCAGGGTCAGACCAAGGACAGTGGGGACAAATCCTCAACGATTTTTTATCTCAAGCACATAATAATGACGGTTCACTCAAGGACGACGTCATCACTCAATCTAAATTATCAGCGACTGGCGGTACTAACGGCCAGGTGCTCTCTACCGATGGCACAAATCTAACATGGACTAATTCTTCGGGGTCGGTTGCCGATGCCACGACTACCACCAAGGGAATCATCCAACTTGCCGGTGATCTGAGCGGTACGGCTACAGCGCCGACGGTTCCAGGGCTTGCTAACAAAGAAAACACCATTGCCGTAGGTACGACAGTGCAGTATTACCGGGGTGATAAGTCTTGGCAAACTCTGGATAAAACTGCCGTTGGTCTGCCAAATGTTGATAACACAGCGGATGTTAACAAGCCCGTTTCTACTGCCGTCCAAGCGGCGTTGAATACCAAAGCCAACACCGCCGACCTTGCTCCCGTTGCTACGTCTGGCGATTACGCTGACCTCTCTGGTACGCCGACCATTCCGGCCCAATTTAATCCAATTGCAGGTACGAATGTGAGCCTATCTGGTACGTACCCAAATATTACCTTCAATGCGACACCGGGTGCCGGCAATACCGATCTCGGTGCAACCCGTACTGCTACGGATGTCACCGTTACCAGTAGCACCGGAACTGATGCCGTACTCGAAGCGGCTGATACGACCAATGCTGGTGTCATGACTGCCGCCGATAAGACGAAGTTGGATGGGGTTCAGGCAGGGGCGACCGCCAATATGTCGGACGCTACCTTACTTAATCGTGCTAACCACACTGGTACCCAAGCGATTGCAACGGTTACCGGATTGCAAACGGCTCTCGATGGCAAAGCTGACGAATCCGTTACGGTAACGGGCGCCACTTCATTAACGGGCGGCGGAGATTTAACGGCCAATCGGACGATCAGCTTGGTGAATGATAATGCGACGCCGGGCAATAGCCAATATTATGGTACCAATGGCAGTGGCGCGAAGGGCTACTATGCGTTGCCGGCTGATCAGACGATTACGCTCACGGGTGATGTGACTGGCTCAGGTACCGGTAGTTTTGCGGCGACGATCGGTGCCAATGCCGTGACGAATGCCAAGCTTGCCCAGATGGCGGCTAATACGATAAAGGGAAATAATACCGGCGCAACCGCAAATGCCGCCGATCTCACAACTTCGCAGGTGAAGACTATGTTGGCAATTACGCAAAGTGATGTCAGCGGTAACGTGCCGGTTTCGAAACTTAATTCCGGCACGAATGCCTCGGCCATTACTTATTGGCGCGGCGATGGTGCGTGGGTTGATCCGCCGGGCGTTGACTTGGTCTATCCGTTTTCGATTTCCGGTGCGGTGTATGTGACGACGGGATTAGCGCGCTGTTACGTTGAATCATCCCGTACCGTTACGCGAGTTCGCGCTTCGGTTGGCGTTGCGCCGACGGGAGCAAGCATTATTGTCGATGTCCTGAAAAACGGTACGTCGATTTACGCTTCGACGCCGGCAAACCGACCAACCATTACGGCCGGGAATTTCACGGCACTTGGCGGCACACCGGACACGACAACGTTTGTGAATGGCGATTACATTACGGTGAGCGTACTGCAAGTCGGCTCGGGTGTGGCCGGATCGGATCTAACGGTAAGCGTAAGGCTGCAATAGCCTATGTCGATGATTTTCACGAATCACGCCGAGGGTGGTTCAAACGGTGCTGCCGTCACTCCAAATAATAGCGGTGGCCTGTCCGGTTCGGCATGGTCACTCATTTATACGCCAACGGGTACTTCTGTAACATATTCCAACGCCCGGGCACGCGGCACGATGGCGTACAAATACGAAGTCACCACCACGCCAACCCAGACAATGACGGAATGGGATTATTTACCCCCTGCATCAAAGTTCTACCTACGTTTTTATGTTTTTCTCCCCTCGCTTCCGTCGGCCAGTATCCGGCTCTGTGAGTTGGGAACCGATTCGGCAACGGCATTTGGGCTCGGTTTACGAACGGATGGGCAGTTTATTGCCCGTGATAGTGCCGGCGCTGAAATGTTTGCATCATCATCGAGATTTCCGCGCAATAAATGGGTGCGGATTGAGCTCAGCTGTACGGCGCACACCTCGACCGCCCAGTTGGTCGTCCGGCTTTATTATGACGGTGATTCACCTTATCACGTCGAGCAGTGGACCTCGGCGGCAAGCTTCAATACGATGCCGAGCGGTGCGACGATATCAAAAGCCCGTTTCGGTATTGTGGGGCTGCCGGTGACGAATTGCGTGGCGTATTTCGATGACATTGCTATTACTGACACTGATTTCCTGGGATCGGCCAATCCGGCGCAAGCGGCACCGCTCTTGTTTAATAACTCGTGCGAAACAAGCACGAATGGCACACCTGTAACGGCGCTTAATAGCGGCCAAATATACCAAAACACGATGTTTGAGCGTGTCACTGATACGGCTGGGGCGTTTGCCTATAGTAATGCCCAAACTGCCCACGGGACATTGTCCTATAGCGTTACGTCACCGACGACGACACCGGCAAGCGTGGCATGGCAGAGCATGACAACTACCAGCGCAGCGATGAGATTCTATGCTTATTTCACCGGTTGGCCAACGGACGCCTCCGAAATAGGCCAGTTTGCCAGTATTGTCTCGGGCGTGTACACCCTGACCGGCCGAGTGGCCATCAGTTCCGAGGGTAAAATTCGCATTTTTGATACCGACTTCGTCTATGAAATGCCGTCGACGCTGAGCCTGAATACCTGGTACCGATTGGAATTAAGCGTTGACGTAGGTACGACGGCAATTAATGGCGTCCTCGTCGTCGAGCTTTATGCCGGAGACAGCACCACGCCATTGGAAACGTACACCAATAATACGGCTAATCTTGGCACTGGCATCATCCATCACGCACTGTTCGGCAAAATTAACGCTTTTGCGTGGCCGAACGTCTACTACTTGGATGAAATTGCCGTCCAAATCGAATCGACGACGTTCATTGGTCCATATGGTCCGCTACCGCCAACGCCACCGGTTTATGACGGTGTCATTCCGCATAAGGGTTGGGGCCAACAACTTTAGCACTCGGTTGAAAAGAGTGCTAATTTGGGCTACAGTGGAGACATGACCGATCGTCAAATGAAACTGTTAGCAAGTATCATTGAGCAGTATGCTGAAATTGCCGCACCGGTTGGCAGTGTGACGCTGGCAAAATTGTTTGGCGTGTCGAGTGCGACGATCCGTTCTGAGATGGCACGGCTCGAAGAGCTTGGCTTTATCATGCAGCCGCACACAAGCGCTGGCCGGATCCCGACTGACAAAGGGTATCGTTTTTATGTTAACCAGCTGAATGAACTAAAAGAAGAAATTGAGTTGCCAAAATTAATCGATCGTAGTGCGAGAGCGATTGATTCACGGGTTGCGACCTATGCGGACCGCGCCGACCGCGCGATCCGCTCAGCGGTTGATAGTTTGGTGGACATCACGCATAACCTCGGTCTGGCGACTATTGGCGACCAGCTCTATATGAGCGGCATGGGCAACCTCTTTTCTCAGCCGGAATTTGCCAGCTCACAACATGTGCAGCAAGTTGCGCGCCTGCTCGATAATCTCGAGCCCTGGCTTCGCGAAGCCGTACCGAACGAGCCGCTCAATGTGTATATCGGTTCAGAGAATCCAATTGGAAAAAGTTCAGAAGTCAGTTTAATTATTAGTCGCTTCCGCTCACCGTATAGTGATCGGAGTTATATCGGTGTACTCGGCCCAACCCGTCAGGATTATGCCAAAGTGATGCGATTAGTGCGCCATACCGGCGCGATGTTAGAGGAGGTTTTGTAAGTGGTAGAGAAAAGGAAGTCGAAAAAGGAAATGGAGCTTGAGCAACAACTCGGCGAGTTAACTCAGGATCTGCAGCGAACGCGGGCGGATTTTGAAAATTACCGCAAGCGCATGGAGCAGGAAAAAGAATCCTCGCGCGCGCTGGGTAAAACCCAAGCCATTCTGAAGCTATTGCCGGTGATTGATAATATCGAACGCGCTATCACGCATATGCCGAAAGAACTGGCTGATAATACCTGGGCACAGGGCGTCGCTAACCTCGTCAAACATCTCGAAAAATCACTCGAAAGCTTGGAATTAAAACGCATCAGCGCCAAGCCTGGCGATGCGTTTGACCCTGAAATTCACGAAGCAATCCAATTTGACGATGCGGCTGAGGGCGAGCACGAAGTAATTGCCGAAGAACTCCAATCCGGCTACACATTGGCTGGTGATGTCATGCGTCCGAGCATGGTCAAAGTCACCCGTCAGTAAAAGCTGTATCAGACCAACAGAGTACCGTATAATAAATCCTGTTGTTTATATAAGGAAATTAATCCCATATGCCTCAAAAAGACGCGATCGTTATCAAAAATCTCAAAAAGTCCTATGGCAAAACCGAAGTTCTCAAAGGTGTTAACCTCCGTGTTCCGCGCGGTTCGATGGTCGCGCTGCTGGGGCCTAACGGTGCAGGTAAGACCACGACTGTCCGTATCTTGAGTACACTCCTCAAGTTCAATAGCGGCGATGTCAAAATCGAGGGCCACGACGTCGCGACCGAACAGGATGCGGTTCGTCTCGCCATTGGCCTGACTGGCCAATCGGCTGCAGTTGATGAACTGCTGACTGGACGCGAGAATCTTGTCATGATGGGCAAGCTGTATCGTCTCACGACTAAGAGCGCCAAGGCCCGTGCCGAGGAATTGCTGCAACAATTTGATCTCGTCGATGCGGCGAACCGTCCACTCAAAACCTATTCGGGCGGTATGCGCCGACGTCTCGATTTGGCCGTCAGTCTGATTGCGACTCCACCGATTATCTTCCTGGATGAGCCAACGACCGGTCTTGATCCTCGTTCACGTATGGCGATGTGGGATATCATTACAGAGCTCAAAAAGCAGGGGACAACCATTCTCCTGACGACCCAATATCTCGAGGAAGCCGACCAGCTGGCTGACCGTATTGTAGTGATTGATGGCGGTAAAGTGATTGCCGAGGGAACGGCCAAAGAATTAAAAGCCAAGATCGGTAATGACCGGCTTGAATTAACGTTTGCAACTCACAAAGCATTCGATGAAGCAACTAAGATCTTAGGTAAAACCGTCGTTGATAGTAGTGAAAAGGATAAAACGGTGACCGCTCTCATTAAAGATACCGACAAGGACGTCGAAAAAGTCTTGAGTATCATTCACAAAGCTAAGCTCAAGATTGAAGCCATGGCCATTCACAAACCAACGCTTGATGACGTATTCCTCTCCGTGACCGGCAAAACCAAGAAAGGGGCAAAATAATGGCCGCTACACTCGAATTTACTAAACGACCAAAAGTTATTTCTGCGCTTGCCGACTCGCTCACAATGATCAAGCGCAGTTCGACACACATTATTCGTAATACTGATCAGCTACTGGGTACATTTTTCCAGCCAATTATGTTCCTCGTGCTGTTCACCGCAGTGTTCGCTGGGGCAGTTGGCCTGGCATTACCTCCGAGTGTGCCATACATCAACTTCTTAATGGCGGGTATTATCATTCAAACGGTAGCATTCGGTTCAACCACGACTGCGGTTGCGGTGTGCTATGACCTGAAAAAGGGAATTATTGATCGATTCAGAAGCTTACCGATGTCTAGTAGTGCCGTATTGACCGGCCATGTGGTATCGGATGTATTCCGTAATACGATTTCAACCACTGTTATGTTGCTTGCCGGATTGCTCTTTGGCTTCCGTCCAAGCGCATCGTTCTTTGAGTGGCTGGGAATCGCGGGCATCATCGTCCTCTTTACGCTTGCGTTTTCATGGCTGGCTGCGATCATGGGTGTGCTTGCCAAGAGTGTTGAGGGTGTCCAGTGGATGACGTTTATCATCATCTTCCCGCTGACATTTGCTTCAAGCGCCTTCGTACCGGCTGAATCAATGTCAGGTTGGCTGCGACCGTTTGCCGAGAACCAGCCGCTTACCCATATTATTGAGGCTATTCGCGCCCTCATGATTGGCACGCCGGTTGGTGATCATGTCTTTTGGGCGGTTGTCTGGTGTGTCGGTATCTTGGTCGTTTCAGTACCGATTGCGTCAATCCTCTTCCGTCGCAAGACGACGAACTAGTTGTATAACAGATAAAACTAGCACTCTTGACATGAGAGTGCTAGTTTTTTATTATGGAAACATACTTAGCACTACGCAGCGAGGAGTGCTAAAATGAAACAAGCACTATAGGAGGAATTATATGGGCAAAATCATCGGAATCGACCTCGGAACAACTAACTCAGCAATGGCATATATGGTTGCCGGTAAGCCGGAAGTTATTGCGAATGCCGAGGGTAATCGCACGACACCAAGTGTCGTTGCGATCAGCAAAAAGGGCGAACGTCTCGTCGGTCAGGTGGCTCAGCGCCAGCGCGTGACGAACGCGAAGGACACAATTTATGGCGTCAAACGTCTGATCGGTCGTAAATTCTCAGACAAAGAAGTCCAAAAGGACCATGACATCATGCCATACGAAATCGTCAAAAAAGGCGACGGCGTGGCAGTTAAAATGGGCGACAAGGAATATTCCCCTGAAGAAGTTTCAGCCATGATCCTCTCAAAGCTCAAGGCTGACGCTGAAGCTTTCTTAGGCGAAAAAGTCACCGAAGCTGTCATTACAGTTCCAGCCTACTTCGACGATTCGCAGCGCCAAGCAACCAAAGACGCCGGTAAAATCGCTGGCCTTGAGGTCAAGCGCATTATCAACGAGCCAACTGCAGCCGCTCTGGCCTACGGCTTGGATCAGAAAAAAGAAGAAAAGATCGCCGTCTTCGACCTCGGTGGCGGTACGTTCGATGTTTCGATCCTTGAACTCGGCGACGGCGTGTTCGAAGTCAAATCAACCAACGGTGACACCCACCTCGGCGGTGAAGACTTCGACAACCGCATTGTCAATCACTTCCTCGATGTCTTCAAACAAGAAAATGGTATAGATCTCAAAGGCGACAATGCAGCCATGCAGCGCTTGAAAGATGAAGCAGAAAAAGCCAAGAAAGAATTGTCTTCCACGACTGAAACTGAAATCAACCTACCATTCCTGACGGCTGACGCGGACGGTCCAAAGCACTTCGAATACAAACTGACCCGTGCCAAGCTCGAAGAATTGGTTGCTGAACTAATTGATCGCACGGCTGAGCCAGTCGAAAAAGCCCTCAAAGACGCAAAATTATCCGCTAGCGACATCGATGAAATCGTCCTGGTCGGTGGTATGACCCGTATGCCGGCTGTGGTTGAGAAAGTCAAAAAAGTCTTCGGCAAAGAACCGCTTAAGGGTGTGAACCCTGACGAAGTCGTTGCTATCGGCGCAGCTATCCAGGGTGGTGTCTTGGCTGGTGACGTCAAAGACGTTCTCCTGCTCGATGTGACCCCGCTTTCACTCGGTATTGAGACTATGGGTAGTGTCGTCAACCGCATCATTGAGCGCAATACGACCGTCCCAACTAGCAAGAGCCAGGTCTATTCAACCGCTGCCGATAACCAGCCACAGGTTGAGATCAATGTTCTGCAAGGTGAGCGCGAATTTGCTGCTGATAACAAATCTCTCGGTAAGTTCGTCCTCGACGGCATCGCGCCAGCACCTCGCGGTGTTCCGCAAATCGAAGTGACGTTTAACATCGACGCCAACGGTATCCTCAACGTGACTGCCAAGGACAAGGGCACCGGCAAGGAGCAATCAATTACCATCCAGGACTCTGGCAACATGAGCAAGGAAGATATCGAGAAAGCGCAAAAAGATGCCGAAGCCCATGCAGACGAAGACAAGAAAAAGCGTGAAGCTATCGAAGCCCGTAATGCACTCGACTCAGCTATCTACCAGGCTAAGAAAATGCCGGATGAATTCAAGGATAAGATTTCTGACGATGACAAAAAGGTGATTGAGAAAGCCGTCGAAGAAGCTGAAAAAGTCCAAAAGGATGAAGGTGCTGACAAGGACGCTCTCGAAGCTGCCGGCAAAGCACTGAACGACGCCATCATGCCAATCGGCGCCAAGATGTATGAGCAAGCTGCGAAGGAAGACGCACCAAAAGACGGCGAATCTGACCACAAAAAGTCTGACAAAGATGAACCGGTCGAAGGCGAAGTCGTCGACGAAGACAAAAAAGAGAAGAAGTAATAACTTCTGAAATTGACGAACCCCGCTACCATTCCGGTAGCGGGGTTTTGGACGTCAGCTTGACGTCAGGCCGAGGCCAGATGCCGCGGTTGCGGACCCGACAGGTCCTTCGCACGGACTCCTTCGCGCCCCAGGAAGTCGATGACCGTGTGAATCAGCTCCTTCGGGTCGGTGTCGACCTGGATCACGAGCATGAACGCTGCGATGTAGATCCGGGGGTTGCTTGCCCGGTCGAGGTGCCGCAACAGCCCGCCTCTCAGGGCAACGGACGCGACGTCCCAGCTGGTGCACTCCTTGGCCGACTTGCCTTCGCCGAGCTGGCGCAGGGCGAGTAGCTTGTTGAGTGTCATGCCAGAGAAGTCCAGGATGAGGGTGTCAACGACCTCGTTGCCGACCTCGATGGTGCAGTCGGGCGAAAAGTGCAAATGGCTCATTGCCACTCCTTCGTATTCGGCTGATCTCTCAGCGAACGAAATTGATCAGTTACCCAA
>Ga0105028_100033_pt1 | contig 15592 bp, 30 predicted proteins | sample RS_106metaG_FD_91478 | JGI IMG/M metagenome (GOLD analysis project Ga0105028, IMG submission 91478) | Switchgrass associated microbial communities from Austin, Texas, USA, to study host-microbe interactions - RS_106 metaG | ecosystem: Host-associated > Plants > Roots > Rhizosphere | place: USA...
CCCCCGAACCGCCCCCCGTGCCGACCGCGGCGCCAGACGCCGACGCAGCCCGAACCGGCGTCATGCCCCGAGTTGACCAGGCACGCGAGCCCGAACTGGCAACCCCGGCTATGCCCGCCGCAGCCCTCGACGGCGGCCCCGCGTCCAACCGCGCCGAACTCGACGTGCGGATCGACAGCACCACCGACGGCCCCGGTGCATCACGGCCGGTGCTGCGCGTACTAGAGGGCCGCCGGGCCAGCCGTGTCACCGTGGAAACCGCCGAGGACGTCACGATCCTGTACCCGAACGGCGTGCGCATCCCGGTCAACTGGACGTTGGACCCGTCGAGCATCGGCGCAGGCGCCCGCCGGTTCGTCGCCGAGGTGTCACCCGCCGCGAGCCTGCAACCCGGCATGACGATCCGCGCCGGGGGCGTCTCAATCCCCGTTGTGCTGCAACCGAACTCGGACGATTGGGTTGTCGGCGGGGCGGGCCGTTGACATGGCTTCTCCTGCCCCTGGCGCTCGGCGTGGTCGCACTGTCGATAGCTCTGTTCCGGCCCCCCGAACCGCCGACGACGCCCACGCCCGCGCCGCCGTCCTCGCCGCCCTCCCCGCCGACGTCCGCGCGGTCGTCGAGGACACCGAGTACCTGTCGACGACGCAGGTAGCCGCCATCCTGCGGGTTGCGAAGATGACCGTCATCCGCCTGATCGAGTCCGGCGAACTGCGCGCCTACCGGTTCCGGGCGCGCTCACCGTTCCGCATCCCTGTGTCCGCTCTCGCCGACCTGTTGCGCGAGTCGGGCGCCGTCCCCGAGGAGACACCGTGAAGGGCCTCGTGCGGCTCCTGGGCGATGTGGCATACATCCTGCCGTGGCTCGTCGTCGGCGCTGTCGAGGCCGCCGTCGACAAGCGCCGCAGCCCCGCCGAGCGGCACCGACGGTTCATCGCCCGCCTAGACGAACACCAGCGCGCCCACCCGCTGCCGCAGCCCAAACCGTGGTGGTCCGACCCGCAGACCGGCCAACCCACCGATCCCCGGCGGCTGCACCTCGTGAGCCTTCCGTCGCAGCGCGACAGCCACTAGACGTGTCAAAGTCGCACACAGGGTGTCCGATCGGGCACGATGCGACGCAGGCCCGCAACACCCGAGAGGACTGCCCACCACATGCAAGCGCAGTTCGAGCGGTTCGCCCTAGCGTCCGCCCGCCTCATCACGGCCGAGTGGCATCACCTACTCGCCCTCGGCATGGCGACGCTCGGCCTGGCCCTGCTCGGCCCGGCGCCCATCGCCTATCTCGCGGCTTACCTGTACTGGCTACTCGGCGCGCTCGCCGGAATGTCGGTCGCGGGCGGTATCCGGGTCGCGCAGCACCGGCACGCCAGCGGTGGGCGGATCGCGCCGCCTCCACCTGACGCACTCGTCGGCGGGCCGTTCGGCGGGTGGCGCGAGGGAGGCGTGTGGTTCATCGCCTGCGGCCAGTGTCACGCCCCGATCGAGGTCCCGGACCTGGCGCAGGTCAACGCCGCCCGTGCCTACCACGCCGAGTTCGTGTGCCCCCGCAGGATCGCGACGAACTAGCCCGCCGAGCGGTGCTGAAAGTCCGTTGAATGTGCAACTGTGCCGCGAAACCACCGCTCCGAAGGGGAACCGCGATGACCTGGCAGCAACTAGCCCGCCGTCCCGGCGACCTACACGGCGAATGCCACGTGTGCCGCCGCGCGGTGCACACGGTGGCCTCCTCCAACTTGTGGGAGCACGACGACACGGAGGTCGAGTCACACGAGGTCGTCGTCGCGGGACCCGCCACGATGGGCGTGCCGAGCCTGGTCGGGGTGTGGTGATGGGCGGTGATCTCCCCGCCATCCTACTGCTCGACGACTTCACGATCATGGTGTGCGCGAGGGACCGCCACGCCGCCATCCTGTCAGGGGTCCTCTCCGAGATAGAGCGCACCGCAGCCCGATCCCGCTACCTCCGTGCGCCCCTCCTGTTCCAACTCGCTCAACGCGACGACGGCGAAGTCGGCATGAAAGTCCCCGCTGACCTGAACGAAGCCCTCCTGACCGGCTACGCGTTGAACGGCGGCAACGTTGACAGCGCCATGACCGGCCTCGCGTTCGCGTTCGCGCGGGCCCTGGCGGTGCAGCGAGCCGATGCCGGTATCGCCGAGGACGCCTGTGCGGTACCGGTGCAGGACGGCTACGCGTTCAACGGGTTCGGCCTCGTGCACACCCATTCCATACCCTCGACCGGACAACGCATCGGCGCCGTCACCTACGTGAGCCGCAGCGGCCTCGTGTGGGGCCTCGCCCGGCTACTACACGTGGACAAGGTCGACCCCCCGATCATCGCCCGCGAGGAATTCTCACCAGGCCCGGTGCCGAAGGCGCTGCGTTCCATGACCGCCGACGTCCTCGGCTGCCGGTGCGACGAACGATGAACCGGGCCATCCCCTGAATCTGCCCGCCCGCGCTCGCGGTCGGGTCGATCCCGCGCTAACCGGCGCGGGAACCCACCACAAAGGAAGGCGGTCCTCGTGACTGCAACCCTGCCCGAGGCCCCCGTTCAGGAGGCACCCACCGAGCCCGAGGTCGACCGGCACACCCTGTCGATCCTCGACCACACCGGCGACACCCGGATCGAGTGGAACCCCGCCGACGAGACCGAGGTCGCCATCGCCCGCGCCGCGTTCGAGAAGGGCAAGGCCGAGCGCCGCCTCGCCTACCGCGTGACCGACGAGGGCGGCAACGGCGAGGTCATGCGGGAGTTCGACCCCGAGGCCCGCGCAATCGTCATGGCACCGCAGACCGTCGGCGGCTGACATGGCAGCCGAGGACGACCAGGACACAACCGGTACAGCGGCGGCCGTCCTCGGCGACGGCGACGCCGTCCCCTCATCACCCGTCGGGGGTGAGGGGGCGGCCGAGCCGCACACCACGGCGGCCGAGGTCGAGGCGTGGGCCGAACATGTCGACGCCAATCAGCCCGAGCAGTCGTCGTTTACGGACATGGCGCGGCGGCTGACCGAGCGCGCCCGAGCCGTGATGAACCTGCCGTGGGGGACCCTCTACACCGAGGGCCCCGACTGCGGGCTCGCCGTCGACCCGGACGGCGAGTTGCCGCCCCTGCCGACGATCGAGGCCGAGCCCGGCACGATCGAGGACCGCATCGCCGACGCCGCCGCCGAACTCCGCGAGGCCGACCCCGCGTCCGAGTTGCCGCTCGCCGTCGTCAACCGCGACAACGGCCGGTTCTCCATCACGGCCCACACCGGCGGCGGCATGTGGCACGCACTCGGCACGATGACCTCCCCGCCCGATTGGACGTTCTACAGCGGCGGCGGCCTACGGAACCCGTGGCACGTCGGGCACGGCCTGACGTCGGCCTCGATCACGTTCACGAACATGGCGACGACCGCCGGGACCTACTACTACACGCCGCCGCGCGTCGAGCGCAGCGTTCTGGACCAGATTGGGCGCGACGTGGCCGCTGCGACCGACCGGGCTATTCACCGCGCCGTCCTGTACGACTCGGGCCTCACGCAGCCCGAGCCCGAGCCCGACGACGTCCGCGCCCGACGCCTCGAACGGCAACGGCAGATGGAACAGCGACAGGCCGCCGACCGCGAGCGCCGCGCCACCGCCACCGCCCGAGCCCGCGAAACCCTGTTCCGGTTCCTCACCCCCGCGCAGCGCGAGCAGTACGAATCGACCGGCCGGTTTGAGGTCATCGGCTCCGCGGGCGGCCGATACAGCATCGGGCCCGGGTCACAAGGAAACGTCCATTGGCTCGACGACGACGGCACATTCCTCGGCGAACTCTGCGCGCACCCGACCGAACTCGCCGACGCCGCACACCCGCACGAGGAATACCGCTACCGGCGCATGATCCCCGAACCCGACGTGCACCTCGCGCAAATGCTGCACCTGCTCACCGATGAACGCGGGTGGGTCGACACGGCGAATGTTCACAGCGGTCGCGGCCCCCGATTCGACGACCAGGGCCGCACGACTACCGGGCGCCCGGATCGAGGCCGCCGCCCCGAGGCACGCCACGCGAACATCATCGCGAATCCGGCTATGCCGCCGAATACCGCGTTGATCGTTCCGAACCACGTCCCGGGGTACCGCGAGGTTCCACGCATCCGCGAGACGCACCCGGCGTTTGACGACCGCGGCTGGCAGGCCGCCCGCGCTGTCGTGTCGGCCACCTAGACCGCAGGACGGGCCGAGGCGGGTCGAGGGGAATCCCCCCTCCACCCCTCGGCCCTCGGCCCGTCCTGCACCCAACGCCCGGCCGTTCCCTGTGCGGCCGGGTGACCGGGGGACGAGATCGGACCCGGGCGCGTGGGGGCCCGATCTCGTCAAGCGAACGGCCCGCCTCGGCACACCCGAGGCGGGCCGTTTCGTCGTTCAGGACTGGCGCGGGCCGTAGGCCCGCGGGCTACGCCAGTGCCACCCTCGCGCGTGCAGCGCGATGCGAGAAGTTGCCTAAACCAGCGAGTTGCCCACGGTGGGCAACCGGCCCGATCGGGCAACTCTGTGGGGACGGCAGGCCGTGGGGACTGTGGGGAATTTTGGGGACAGGGCCGCAACCTGGCGCGACGTGGGGCGACACAGTGTCCCCACATGCGACCCGGTGCTACGCGAAACGCCAGGTAGGGGGTAGGGTGAGCGCATCGTCGCTGGTCGAGCCCTGACGCGACCGTTGCAGTGGAGGAACGGTAGGGGTAAGATCATCAGGCGTTGACCAGCGGAAACGCAGTACACACACAACGTGTGGGGACAGGTTCTACCCACCCGCCAGGCCCGCGGCGTGGGGACTCACGTAACGTGTCGCCACCCTCACCAGGAGTCACCACCACATGGGATACGTAGAAGACCTGTGGGAGCGCCGCGACGGCACCCCCACCGACCGGTACGGCAAGGGCAAGCGGTACCGAGCCGTGCCGTGGTTCGCAGGCGCCCCCGGGATGCGCGGTCGCCGAGGCCCCACCGAGACGTTCGACGAGTTCCGCGCCGCCGAGTTGTACGTCGCCAAGGTCGAGCAGGCCGACGACGTCGCCATCGCCGACGCTGGACTCGCCCCATCCCGACGCACCGTGCGCCCCACGTTCGCCGAGTACGTGGTCGAGGTCGCCGCGACGATGGGCGCCGCGAAGGCCACCCGCCAGTCGTACGCGAGCATGGCCCGCACCCTCGCCGAGGAGTGGCCGACCGCCGACCTCGACGACCTCACCGCCGATGACGTAGACGGCTACTTTGCCCGCCTCGTCGCCGAGGGCAAGTCGGCCAGCCTGCGCGCCAAGCGCCGGACCGTCATCACCGAGACCTACCGGCGCGCTATGCGCGCGGGCCTGGTCAAGTCCGACCCGACCGCCGACGTCCGCCCGGTGAACCAACGCAAGCGCCGCAAAAAGCGCCCGGTCACCGAGAAGGAATTCGGGTACATCGTCAAGGAAACCCCCGCATGGCTGCGCGCCGGTATGTACCTCGCGTACGACGCCGGAATGCGGCCCGGCGAAATCTGCGGTTTGCATTGGGCCGACGTCGACCTCGACAAGGGCATCGTGTGGATTGGCCCGGTCATGGAAAACGACGGCACGATTAAGCCCGTCCCAAAGAACGGCGAGCCCGAGGAATTGCCGCTCACCCCGCGCACCGTCGAGGCCCTTCGCGACCACGCCGAGCGATTCCCCGGCGGCCCGACCGACCTCGTCATCCGCGAGCCGCGGACCGATTGGGGCCCGAACCCGGACGGCCGTCAACCGCTCTGGCCGCCGCGGTACCGCGACCTGTTCCTACGCGCCTGCCGCCTCGCGTCGCTCGACGCGCCCTATCCGCGGGCGTACGACCTGCGCCACGGGCACGCCGAGCGCCTGGCCGAGGCGGGCGTTCCGATTCACGTCCTACAGCGCCTCATGCGGCACCGGGACGTGAAGTCGACACAGCAGTATTTCCCCGAGGTGTCCCTCGCGGACATGCGTCGCGCGTTCGACCAGCGCACCGCGGCCGACCGCGCGGACGGCCAGCCGCCCACGCTGCGCGCCGTCTAGGCTGGCCCCTCGGGGGGAAGTGGAGAGGCCCCCACCTGCACGCCATGTCGGCAGGTGGGGGCCTCTCCTGCGTTCCGCCCCAACGTCTGGTCCCACACCCGACGAGGCAGCAATGGGCGGTCGCGTTTTTCATGTGCCGTCGGGGTGTGCCGCCGTGTGACGCCCCGACGCACGACTAACGACCGTGCGCCCCGTGCGTCACGGTCCGACACGGCGGGCGACCCGCTCCCATCCGTTCCCTCGGGCGAACGACGGCCACAGGATCGGGGCGCAGGCCCCGCGGTGCACGAGCCCGTCGCGGACGACGAACCCGGCGCAGATGTTGCGCCACGTGACTTGGTACAGCCCGTCCGGCAGGTGGGTGCGGCACGGCCGCGATGGCAGGTAGCTCACGAGTCCTCGGCGAGTTCGGGCAGGAACGCCACGTACCCGACCGTCTCGGCGTCGAGCAGGGTCCGCCAGTCCACCGACCCGCAGTTCGTGCACACGAACGGATAGGCGCCGTCGCCACGCTGAACCCACGTCGCCATCGTCGCCAGCCGACGCACCGCGGGCACGTACTCGTGGTGCGGGCAGGTCGGCGCGTCCATGACGGGGGCGAGTCTCCTCGGGTCGGCGTCGGCCAGCGCCTCGACCGCGACCGGCTCGACCTCGCGGGCGGCGTCGACCTGCAACGCCATCGCCCGGTCGTGCCAGTCGTCGTGATCGGACAGGTCGTCGGTGTGCACGATGGTCGCGCAACGCAGGCACCGCCGCAGCGGGAACCACTCGGTGAGCCACGGCCGGAACGGGAACGACAGGGCCACGTACCAGCGGTCCGGCTCGCCCGAGCGATCCTCGAACGTCTCGTCTCCCACGATCACCCTCACGTTGTCGGCTCGCGTACCGGGACGATCATGACCTGTTCTCCCTGTGCGCGGTGACCTTGCCAGTGCCCGACAGTCGCTCGGCGCCACTCGTCACCAGCGTCGGCGTCGTGCCAGTGCCCTTTGCCCTGCCAGGACCAGCGGAACACGCCGGGCACCTCCCACACCTCGCCGCAACCGGTGCACCGGTAGACGACGGTCCGCCGCTGGCCGCACGCCGGGCAATCCGGTCCGACGAGGAGACCATCGCCGTTCGCGTCGCGGTGCAGGTTCAACATGGCCTCGCGGCGGTCGGCCTCGTCGGTCACGTCGCGACCCTCGTGCTGGCGGTCCGAGCCCGCCCACCGAGGCCGCTCGCGAACAGCAGGCGCACCGATTCGAGCACACCCAACCGGTCGGCGGCGCTCGCGCCGGTCGCGTCGCACCACGCCTCGGCCTCGGGCGTGTTGGGCACGGTCTGCCCCGCCTCGATCCGCGACACGGTCGGCTGCGTCATCATCACGCCGTGCTCGGCCAGCGCCGCGCACAGGTCGCGTTGCGACAGCCTGGCGGCCGTGCGCAGCCCGCGAAGTTCCCCGCCGAGCCGCCGGGCCGGTTCACGCCTCACTCGTCGTCCTTCCGCTTGGTAGGCCACACCTTGACCGACACCCAAAACGCCGCGAGCGCCGCCGCGAGCGCAAGCCACCCGTTCACCGGCGCCGTATCTCGGCGACGCCGGGGCACACGCGCGACCCGCGGGGGATGTCGTCGAGCCGCATCGCGTGCATGTCGTGCCCCGGCAGGCGGCCGTACGGGATCAGGCAACACACCGTCCGTCCGGGCCCGTACAGGTGCCAGGTCGCCCGAGAGTCCGCTCGGCGCCTGCGGGCGAGTGCGCTCGCCGTGTAGACGACGGCCCCGGTCGTGACACCGACCGCGCCGCAGGCGGGCAACGTCCACGCCGCCACGGCGAGGTTCCCGCCGACCAGCAGGAGGAGGAGACCGACACCGACGACTGCGCCGAGCCCTGCGAGGCCCGCAGCCGCGAGCAGGTGTCGGCGGGCGGTCGCCGCTCTCACAGCAGGTCGCCCGCCTGCACCCGCCGCAACACCTCGCGCCCCGTCTCCCGGGCATACGGGTCGAACCCCGTGCAGCGGCAGACACCCACCGAATGCCCGACGATGCTCGACAGGTTGCATTCCCGGTGCTCGGCGATCAATGACCCGGCGCCGTGCACCCCGACCAGGAACTCGGGGTCGACCTTGCCCATGAGGGGCATAACGAACCCTTGGTCGCCCTCGACGAACTGCTCGCGGCACCGCAGGCACCGCGCGTTCGTCGGCGTCTCGGGGTAGACCGTCGCGTCGTCGCACACCGGCGCATCCCACAACGGACCAAAGATCATCACCGGTTGTCGTCCCCCTCGCGCTCGACCAGCCGCATCGGCAAAACCGTCCGCTGCGAGCCGCCCACCGAACACCCGAACTTGTGGCCGTCGCGCCGCTTACGCCCGCAGCACAGGTACCGGCCAGTCGCCCACCACCGGGCCGTCGTGAGGTACGGGTCGACGTAGTGATCCCACCGCGACACGTACCGCGGCCGACGCCCCGGCAGGTGCGCTCGCAAGCGCGCGAGGACGTTCACCGCCGGGCCTTGCGCCGGGCGGCCCGGTTCGCCGTCCGGGCCGCGCACCCGCGCATGTACCGGTCGCCGACGAGGCGGTACGCGCAGTACGGGCCCCGCGGGATCGAACCCGCCCGATCGAGCACCGTCCGCGCCCCGCAGTGCGTGCACATGCCGCCGTTCACGAGCCGGGCCGCCAGGCCCTCGACGGCGACGATCGGGTCGGCCTGTTCGTCGACCGTGATCCGCGCGCCCTGGTATTGGGCGTGCGCGTACCAGCGGGCCAGCGGGATCGGCACGTCCTCCTCTAGGTGCCCGAGTTGGAACTCGCGGGCCCCGGTCCGGCCGATCAGGTCGACCGCAGCGATCAGCCGCCGTTTCTGCCCCGGGGCAAGCGACGGGCCCTCGTCGCCGACCTGCCGCGCGAAGTCGCCGACGACGTCGTCGCTCACTCGGCCGCCCTCGTGAGGTCGATCCCGAGCGCCGCCCACATCGCCAACACCTCGGCCTGCGGGTCGCCCGACCGCTGCACCACGCACGGGCCCTCACCGTTGCGTCGGCCGTCCCACGACTTCACCCACCCGACCGGCTCGGTGTCCTCGGCGACCTCCCACGCATGCGCGGCCAGCGTCGCGGCAACGAACGTGTCCGTGCCCCGCCCCTCGTAACACCAGAACCGGTGCGACCACGCCATCGGCCCACCGTCGACCTTGACGATGTGCACCCGCCAATTGACCAACTGCGGGATGACCTCGACGTAGTACCCCGCCTGTTCCTTCACCCGGAACCGCGGGCCTGTCTCGGGATCGTCGATCCGCACGACCCGCAACCCCTCGACGCTCGCGGTCACTTCGCGACCTCACGCGCATCGGCGTCGGACGCAGGCACGCACTGCGCCGCGAGCGCGTCGAGTTCGTCCGGCGTCAACGCCGCCAGGCACGACGCGTGCCCGACCGCGGCACCGGCGTTGAACCACCGCCCCGCCTCGAACTTCTCCCGGTCCTCGACGTGCTCGGCGTCGGGCAACGGCCCGACGATGAACAACTGCACCGGCACCCCGGCCCCGTTCGCGTACCCGCACACGATGCACGGATGCGCCGCCGACGCGTCCGTCTCGTCGAGACCGTCGAACGTCTTACCGAGCCGCGACTCACCGCGGCGCCACCTAACGAAGATCACAGTTCAACCTTTCGGGGTATGGGGCGTGTCGCGCCGCGCGTCCCCACCGCCGGACGCGCTGACGCAGACACGACCCACCGGTCAGACCGCGTGAATCTGCGGGCGCTCGGGCGAGGTGAAACTCGGACGCTGCGCCGCAGCCCGCCGCATGCCCCGCGTGTTCGTCTCCTCGGGTACCTGCCGCGGACCCGCCCCGCGACGGCGGGCCCGGCCCGTGTCGGCCATAGACCCGCCGTCATCCTGGCGGGCGTGCACCCGCAACGTCTCGCCGATCGCAAGGAACTGCGCCCGCTCGACCGGCGGCAACTGCCGGAACGTCGCCAGTAGGTCGACCTCGTCGTCCGGCAGGTCGTTCAAAGGCAACGGATCGTCGAGACTTGCGTTGAAAGCCTGCACAACCTCGGACACCCGGCACCCCAAAATTCGGGCAATCGCCCGCATAACGGACGCACGGGGCAGGCTGTCCCCGTACTCGGTGCCCGGCTTCAACCACCGCGCGAGCGTGCCCTCGGCCGCCCCCGCCTGCGACTCCAACTGCCGCACCGAAACCCCCGGGTGCAGCCGGTTGACCAGCCGCCCCACCTCACGTGCAGGCATCTCGCCTCCTGCGCTCGCTCCACATGTCGTCCTCCTGTTCCCGGCGCCCGGCTCGTCGAACCGCACGCGTGTCGCTCGACGTCGCACAGTACCGGTGTCCGGTCGTGCTGGGTCGCGCCATGTCGCACAGGGTAGCGAACTTGCGTCAGGATTTCACGCACTGTCGCGCAGCGTGTTAGGTTGTGACACATCGTCGCGGCGGGTAGCACACTCCGCACGCAGAGTCATCGTGACACGCCGCACGACCTGCACGCTTTCCAGACTGACGCCGGACCGGGCTCCCCCACGGACCGGCGCGTACTACCCCCGAGAGGAGGGGTCGTGATCGGTACCGACCTCCTCGATTGGCAGGCCGCTTGCGAGGCCCTTCACGTGCACCGAGCCACGTTGAACCGCTATGTGCGTGAGGGTCGAATCGCTGCGATCGAGCACGGTCGCCGGAAGTACATCGCCCGCGAGGAGATAGAGGCGTATTGGCAGCGTCGCCGGGACGAGTCGGCTAAGGACCGGCTGAACCGCGCGAAGCGCACAGCGCAACAGAAGCCCACCACCGCCGGGAGGCGAGGGGCCGCCAGCCCGACGCCCCGGCGCACCGCGGCCTAGCAGCGCCGCACCTGGTGTGCCGCACCGGTGCGAGCCGCGCCCGCGGTTGACGCAGCCGCCCCGGGGCCGGGCTCCCGTCTCCACGCCCCGGGGCGGCTGCAACCAACACCACCCACCACACGCCGAAAGGTGTATTTCGCCATGCCATCGCACGACCAGGACCACGCACCGGGCACCGCCTGGCCGCTGGTCCGCACCTACTCGGGCCGCCACCTCGGCCTCACACCCGAGGCCGCCGCAGTCCTGTACGGCGCACTGGCCGCCCTCGTCGCCATCGTCGCTGTCCTCGCCCTGGCGGCGGCCCTGTGAGCGTGTCCGGCCGGGCGGTGATCGTCGTCGACACCGAGACGACCGGACTCGACGTCAAGCGGGCACACCAGGCGACAGAGGTCGGTTGGCTCTACCTCGGCCAGTACGGCGGCGGCTGTTTCATCCCGCCGCACTCGATCGAGGGCGCGGACCCCGAGGCGTTGCGGATCAGCCGCTATCACGAGCGCATCGCGGGCCAGCCTGTCGACCTCGACTATTCGGCGACGCACGCCCTGCACATCGCGTTGCGCGGCAACGTGCTCGCCGGGTCCGCGCCCGGGTTCGACGCCGGATTCCTGTCGCGCCTGTTCCGCGACGCCGGGTTCGCCGATGACGAACCGTGGTACCGACACACTGTCGACCTCGGCGTGTACGCCGCAGGGGTCCTCGGGTACGACCCGGCCGACGCCTTGACGCTGCGCGAGGTGTGCGAGGCGCTAGGGGTCGAGCGCGACGAGGCCGACAGGCACACCGCGTTCGGCGACGCGAAGATCACCGCGTACTGCCTCGGCCTCCTGCGCGATATCGCCACGTCCCGCAACGGGAAGCGGGCCGAGGCATGACCGCCGGGCGGACGACCAGGCTCACCCGTGACGCCGTCGTGAGGCACAACCCCGTCGTTCAACAGCGGTACGGCAACCGGGTCCGCGCCTATCTGCTAGTCGGCGGTTCCGAGGTCACTTATCGCGACGGACGAGTCGAGTACACCTGCGACGACTGCGAGTTCGTCACCAGGCACGCGCACGGGATCACCACGCATCGTTCCTGGCGGCACACCGGTAACCGCACCGCTTGGCGGTACAACGTGCAGGCTCACCAGGCCGCCACGGTCGAGGCCGAGCGCGAGCCGGGGTCGCACCCGTTGGTCGTGGCCGTCCGCGCGTTGCAACAGCGCACCCGCGAGGCCGAGGCGACCGCGTTGTACTGGCGCCGCCGCGCCGAGGCCGCCGAGGCGTCGCTTCCCGAGTGGCGCAGGGATGCGGGGTGACCAACGGTGCGGATCATCGTCACCGGCTCCCGCGATTGGACCGACCGCGAGTCGATCCGCCGTGCGCTCGACTCGGCCATCGCTGCGTTCGACCAGGGTCCGACGTTGCCGCGCCTCGTGCACGGCGGCTGCGGGATGCGCCAGCCGCGCCCCGGCGAGGAACCCACTTACACGGCAGACCCGCCGGTCGGTGCCGACGCCATCGCCGATGACATTTGGCGGTCCTGGGGCCTACCTCGTGAAATCCACTTCGCCCGGTGGGACCGGCACGGCAACCGCGCCGGGCCCCTGCGGAACCGGGACATGTGCAACCGGGGCGCCGATTACGCCCTCGCGTTCAGCCTCGGCGACTCCGCCGGGACCGCGGATTGCCTGCGGAACCTCGCGGCGAACCGCATCCCGGTTCTGATCGACAAGCGACCTCGGCCCGTAGCGCCCGAACCGGCCCGAGAGGAATGGGGAACCGACCTCGTGATCCGAGCATGACCACCGAACAGGATCGGACCTTGGCCGCAGCCGCGGTCGCAGTCAAGGTGATCGGCGAGTACGTCGACCTCGTGTCCGGCGCGCTGCGAGATCACCTCGAACAGCGTGTGCGCCCCCGGGAGACCGTCACCGCGGTACTGCCGAACGGCGACGAGGTCGGCCAGGTCGGGCGCTCGCGTCCGGCGCAGCGCGTCGTCGTGAACGACGAGGCCGCGCTACTGGCGTGGGTGCAGGAGCACCGGCCCGACGAGGTCATCACCACGAGCACGATCCGGACGTCGTTCCTCACCTACCTAAAGCGGCAGGCGACCCAACTCGGTCACGCGGTCGACGAATCGACCGGAGAGATCATCCCCGGGATCGAGGTCGTCGAGGGAACGTCGTCGTACCGGGTCACCCCGAGCACCGAGGGGCGCGCGGCCGTCCTCGGGATGCTCAACGGTACCCCGATCGAGCAGACCCTCGACGCTGCGCTCGCCGTGCTCGAACTGCCCGCAGGCGGCAAGTCGTGACCCCGCCGCCGTGGACCCCCGACCGGCTGCGCAAGGTGCAGGAACTACGCGAGGCCGTCGACCAACTCGAACGGTCACGGCGACCGGGGCTGTTCGAGCGGGCAGAACGATGGTGGGACCGCTCGCGCTGGCCCGCCCGAACCGCGGTCATCGCCGCCGCGGTCGCCGCGTGGCTCATGGTTGCGTTCGCGGTCGTGATGTTCGAGGCGTGGGTATTCGGCCTGCTCTGGTCGTGGTTCATCTCCTCGACGTGGAACCACCGATGACCGCCATATGGGCGGTCGTCGAGCCCGGCCGCGACGACAACGGGCCCTGCCGCGTGTGCGGCGGCGCCCGGGTCGTCGACTTCCGGTGCGCCGACGCGCCCGACGTCCGGACCCTCGTCAACGTGTGCCCGCACTGCGGGCCCTGGCAACTGCCGACCGTCGAGTTCAGGAGGACCGCGTGAGCGACCAGCGCCCGCCGATTCACGCCGCACTCGCCGCCGTCATGGCGGACGTGCAGGCGGTGCGCAAGGGCGACCGCAACCCGCAGCAGGGCTATGTGTTCCGCGGGATCGACGCGGTGATGAACGCGGTCGGCCCGGTGCTGCGACGACACGGCGTGATCGTCGTTCCGTCGGTCGAGCGGGCCGAGTGGCGCGACTGCAAAACCTCGACGGGCAAGGCGTCCCGCGAGTGCACGGTGATCGTCCGGTACACGTTCCACGGCCCGGCCGGTGACTACATCACGTGCAGCGCGGTCGGCGAGGCGATGGATTTCGGCGACAAGGCTGCGCCCAAGGCTATGTCCGTGGCGTTCCGCACGGCGCTGTTGCAGGCGTTGTGCCTGCCGACTGACGAACCCGACCCGGATCACTCGACGTTCGAGCGCGAGCACAACACCACCCCGGCCCCGGTCCCCTCGGCCGCGGACCGTGCTCGCGACCGGCTGCGCGAGCGGTGTGCAGAACGCGGTTGGGACATGGGCAAGGTCGCCGCCCGCTTCCCGGGCAACCTGAAAACCGAGGACTCGGCCGACTCGATCGACGCGTTCGCTAAGGCGCTCGACGACATTCCGGTCGAGGAGTTGGCGGCGGCATCATGACCAGTCCGTCGCCGAACTCGGTCGTGCAACGCCTGGTGAAGTTGTCGGCGATGCTCGACTCTGCCACCGAGGAAATCGCGGTACTCGACGACACCGCGGTTCGCGCGAAGGGCCGCTATCAGGTCAAGTTCGCGCGGTCGTTCCTAGAGGCCACCGGCGCCGTCGACACCCGAAAGCAAATCGCCGTGCGCGACTGCGCCGACGAATGGCTCGACTATGAAATCGCCGAGGCTAAAACGCGTGCCTGCAAAGAGCGCATCCGCACCTTGCGGGACCAAATCGAGATCGGCCGTTCCCTCGGCGCCGCTGTGCGCTCGGAATGGGCGGCCTCGGGATACACGAACCCATGACACACCAGGGAAAGGGACTCACCATGACCGCGACAACGGTCGACGGGTGGACGGTCGTAAAGGACGACCCCGCCCCATCGCCGATGCGCACGCCGCAGGGCAGGCGCATCTACTACCGGCAGATTCGGCAACTCACCCTCACGAATGGTGACGAGGTGTTCGGCTGCGCGCACTGCACGTATTTCGACCGGAACCGCGCAAACGTGCTGCGGCACCTGCGCACCCACAAGGGCCAGGCCAAGCCCGCCGAGACGGTGGTTCCGCGCGAGACGATCCCGCCCACGCCCGAGGTCGTGCCGTTCGAGCGCCCCGACAGCATCGGTCGGGCCCCGCGGTACGACGACCTCGACAACGTCGTGAAGCGCATGGAACAGGCCATGCGGGTGTTCCGACAGGCCGAGCGCGAGCGCGACTCGTGGCGGAAGTTGGCCGACCGCGCCAACGAGGACCGCGACCGGTGGCGCGCCCGCGCCATCGAGGCCGAGCGCATCCTCGACCGCCTCTCGGCCGCGCTGTCGCCCGCCGACCAGGCGAAGGGGGCCTAGTGGCGGGAGAGACACCGATCACGGTCGTGGGGAACCTGACCGCCGACCCCGAGTTGCGATTCACGCCCTCGGGCGCCGCGGTCGCGAACTTCACGGTGGCCTCGACCCCGCGCACGTTCGACCGCCAGTCCGGCGAGTGGCGCGACGGCGAGGCGCTTTTCCTGCGGTGCCAGATTTGGCGCCAGGCCGCAGAGAATGTCGCCGAAACCCTCACCCGCGGCGCCCGGGTCATCGTGCAGGGAACGTTGCGGCAACGGTCGTTCGAAACCCGCGAGGGCGAGAAACGGACCGTGATCGAACTCGACGCCGAGGAAGTCGGTCCGAGCCTGCGCTACGCCACGGCGAAGGTCAATAAGGTGTCCCGCTCGGGCGGTGGCAACACCGGCGACTGGTCCTCCTCGAATCGAGGGTCGTCACGTGACGACCC
>Ga0105028_100034_pt1 | contig 15336 bp, 15 predicted proteins | sample RS_106metaG_FD_91478 | JGI IMG/M metagenome (GOLD analysis project Ga0105028, IMG submission 91478) | Switchgrass associated microbial communities from Austin, Texas, USA, to study host-microbe interactions - RS_106 metaG | ecosystem: Host-associated > Plants > Roots > Rhizosphere | place: USA...
CCAAGGGGTTCATCCGCGTTGCCGAGCAGCAGCAGATCACCGAGGGCGAGCAGATCACGCTCCAGAACGCTTCGGGCGAGAACTGCGTCAGCGACAAGTCGCCCGACAGCCTCGACTGGATCAACCTCACGATTGATTTCTGTCGGGTTGACTTCTGCTTGTTCACCTTGATGAATGAGCACTTCAAGCAGCTGCGCAACTGCTATGGCGAACAGCACGGGTTCGCTGAGTCCTACAACCTGTCGCAAGAATCCGGCTTTGCAATCGAAATTTGGCAGGACACTCAGGGCTGGATTCCCACCGACCCGCTGGCTGAGGGCGCGTGGCTGTACAAACTGCTGGCGTTCTGTGTTGGCGCCCGTCTCGGCGACGAGACCACGGAGAACAACGCCACCACCTTTCAGGTCGTGGCCCGCACCAAGCGCGGTTCCGGCTGGGGCGTCGGTCCCCACAACGACATCGAGTGCCAGGACCCGGTCACCGGCGCCATCGGCCCGCTGCTCACGGCGGTGACCGAGGACGAGCCGCGCCGTCGGCAGGTAGTCACGTCGCTGCCCACGCTGGTCAAGGGCTGCCAGCCGCTGTCCCCGATCGGCGCTCCGGTCATCACCGTGACCGAGGCCGCCGGCGACCCGGACCGCCGGACCGTCCGCGTCACCCCGCCCACCACGGGTGGCCCGTGGACGATCAACTGGGGAGACGGCACCATCGACACCGTGCTGCCCGGCGTCGGTGCCACCCACCAGTACCCCGAGCCGGTCGCCGAGGGTGTGCGCACGGACTACGTGCTGTCGGTGTGGGCGACCGCCACGCCGCTGCTCAAGCGCTACGCGCTCGTCACCGTGCCGTTCACCGGTACCGCGCCGGCTGACGTGCCCATCATCGACATCACCGAGGACACCGCCGACCCCGACGGCATGACCGTGGAAGTGCTGGTGAACAACCACGCCAATGGCACGGTGAGCATCGACTGGGGCGACGGCAGCGCGGCCGGCACCAACCCCGGCGACAACACCACGGCGTCCACGCACGCCTACACCAACGAGGGCACGTACACCATCACCGCGACGGACACCACGGACACCACGCTCACCAGCCTGCGGCAGGTCAGCGTGCCGTTCGACGGTGGCAACGCGCTGACCGCCACCGTGGTGGAGTCCGCCCCGCAGGGCCCCGATCGCAGGACCGTCACCGCCACCTGGGACAACCAGGGCCAGGGCCCGGTGACGATCGACTGGGGCGACGGCAGCGCGGTGGCGTCTGGTGCTGTCACCGGCACGTTGAACCACGTCTACGCCAACGCCGGCACGTTCTCGGTGATCATCCGCGACGCGAGCGTGGCCAGCCGCTCGATCACCGTCCCGGTGACGGTGCCGTTCGTGTAACCGGCACGCGGTGGTGCGTCCCGTGCCCCCCTCGCGGGACGCACCACCCGCCGTCCAGAAACCCCTGCCGTGATGATCCACCGAGCCCTCCCAGGGAGATCCCGTGTCCACCCCGCAGGAACCCACCATGTGGCCGCCAGGGTGTCAGCTCTGGCCGCTGGACGGTGAGTGCCTGCCCGCCGGCTGGACCGAGAACCCAGCCCTGTGGCCGCCCGATCAGCTCCGTGCGGTCCTGCTCGCCTCGGACTGGCTCTACAACGCCACCGCCAAGGCCTACGGCATGTGCCTGGAGTACGTGCGGCCGTGCCGTCGGCGCTGCCTCGAACAGCGCACGGCACTGCCCGGCGGGGTGCCGTTCCAGCCGGTGCTGTGGGACGGCCGCGTGCTCAACGTCTCGTGCGGCTGCGCGGGGGAGTGCGGCTGCGGGCCGCTGTGTGAGATCCCGCTGCCCGCGCCGGTGTACGCGATCGCCTCGGTGATGGTCGACGGCCAGGTGGTGGACCCCGCCACCTACCGCGTGGACAACTACAGCAGGCTGGTTCGCCTCGGCACCGCCTGCTGGCCCGACTGTCAGGACCTCGCCCTGGCCCACACCGAGCCAGGCACCTTTGCGGTGTGGTTCTGGCGCGGCCGTGAGATCCCGCCACTGGGCCGGTTCGCCGTCACCCAGCTGGCCATCGAGTTCGCCAAGCACTGCCAGCAAGACAGCTCGTGTGTGCTGCCGCGCGAGGTGACCGAGTGGACCGTTAACGGCGCCACATACACCCGCCAGGTGCTCGCCGGCGGGACCGGCATCAAGCTGGTGGACGACTGGGTGGCGCTGGTCAACCCGTACGGGGCGACCGAGGAGGGCATCAGCATCTGGTCGCCGGATATCGACTACCCGCGCACCCAGACCTGGCCCGCCCCGCAGGCCAGCGGCCTGATGCCGCTGCCGCAGCCCAACCCCGTGGCGTTCCGCTGGGTGCAGGGCACCGCCCAGCTGGTGTGGACGATCGTGCACAACCTCGGCTGGTACCCCGCCGGTGTCCACGTGGAAGGCGGCAGCGGCCAGACCATCGAGGGTGCGGTGATCACCTACCCGGACATCAACACCATCCGGCTGACGTTCAACACCCCCACGTCCGGTGTGGCCTACCTGAGCTGAGAAGAGGAGGCCTGCATGGGCGTCGTGGACATCGCCAACCACCTGGACCTCCAACTCAACGAGCTGCGCCAGACCCGGTTCGAGACCGTGACCGTGCTACCGCCCGCCTCGTCGGGCAACGCCGGTCAGGTTGTGCGTTACGCCGCAGACGGGCTGCTGTACGCCAGCACCGGCACGTCCTGGGTGTCTGCCGTGGCGGCCGCACAGGGGTTCGTGCACGTGCAGCTGGTGCCGCAGGCGGTTCTCACCGTCGTGCACGCCCTGGGGTTCCGGCCGGCGGTGAGCATGTTCAGCCCGGATTTCGGTGTGCAGTACGCCGAATACGTCACGCAACACCTCGACACCAACACGGTGCGGGTGGCCATGGACAGCCCGCACGCCTGCGTCCTGGTCATGAGCTGAGAAGGGGACCCCGATGGCCTCAACGGTAGCCGTCAGCAACAAGGACATGGGCGGCCTGCTCGTCAAGAACGTGGGCGCCCCGGTCGATCCCGGCGACGCCACCCGCAAGTCCTATGTAGACGACGCATCGACCGCCGACCGGTCGCGCGCCAACCACACCGGCACCCAGACCGCGAGCACCATCAGCGATTTCGACGCCACGGTACGGGCCAGCCGCCTGGACCAGATGGCACAGCCCACCGGCGCGGTGGCGTTCAACGGGCAGCGCATCACCAACCTGGCCGACCCGACCAGCGCGCAGGACGCGGCCACCCGCAACTACGTCGACACCCAGCTGGCCGGCGTCACCTCGGGCCAGGTCCTCAAGGGCGATGTTCGCGCGGCCGTCACGACCAACGTCAACATCGCCTCGCCCGGCACCACCCTGGACGGTCTGACCGCCTCGGCCGGTGACGTGTACTTGCTGACCGGCCAGACCACGGGCAGCCAGAACGGGCCGTATGTGTGGAACGGCTCGGGCGTCGCGATGACTCGGGCCACGAACTGGGACACCGACGCCGAGGCTGTGCGCGGCAGCTACTGGGTGGTGCGTGAGGGCACCAAGGCCGATCAGTTCGCGTTGCTCACCAACGACACGGCCATCACGCTCGGGACGACCACCCCCACGTTCACGTTCATCGCGGCGCAGACCGGCGCGGTCAACGGCTACACCACGACTTGCCCGGCCACCTCGGCCGGCGCCACGTGGACGGTGACGCACAACCTCAACAGCAAGTTCGTGGTGGCGCAGGTCGCGCGGGTCGCCTCACCGTTCGATTTCGTGGACGTCCGCATCGAGCGTGCCACCGTGAACACGCTCTCCGTGCTCCCCGACGTGGCCATGGCCAGCGGCGAGTACGAGATCATGGTCTACAAGGTCGCGTAGGGGCCACCGTGAGCAGCCGCACCGCACTCTCGCAGCTGACCCTGCCCGTCGCCCCCAGCAGCAGCAGCCAGGCAGCCACCAAGGGCTACGTGGACGGCCTGCGCGGCGCCGCCAACGGCATGGCGTCGCTGGACTCCGGCGGCCGCATTCCGGTGGCGCAGCTGCCCACGCCGATGGCCCGCTACCGGCAGGACACCACCGGCCAGTCCATCGCCGCCGCCACGGACACGCGGGTGCAGTTCAACACCGCGCTGGAGACGTTCAGCGGCATCACCTACACCAGCTCGGGCACGAGCCCGCCGGCCGGGCAGTTCCTGATCAACCTGGCAGGCAAGTGGACGCACAAGGTCAGACTCGTCTACCCGTTCACCGCGTCCCTGGAGAGCTGGCTGTGGCTCGGGCCGTCCTCGACCCCGACCACCACCCGCTGGGACCTCGACACCTTCACCGCGAACGCGGGCTCCGGACCGCCCACCACGCTGCGGTGCGAGATCACCCGCGTGTACGCGGTGAACGACACGGTCAGTGCGTGGACCTGGCACAACAGCGGCACCGCCAAAACCCTGGACGTCAGCTACGGCGGCGTCATCCATTTCGAGGCCATCTATCACGGCCCCGCCTGAGCCGAGACGAGGAACCAGAACCGTTGACCACGCCGACTCTGCCGCCGGTGGCCGACCGGCTCGCCGCCCAGCTGCTGCTGGAGCTGCGGGACTGCCTGTGCATCGAGACACAGAAGACGCTCAGCGGCCCGGTATGCCGCTGCTACGTCGCATGGGACCAGGGCGTGCCGGTGATGAACGGCTGCGCCTGCGAGTGCGCCACCGAGAACGGCAAGGGCGTGGGGGACGCCTGGGTGCGGCTGGTGAGCGTCGCGCCCAACCTCGGCCAGGGCATCACCGGCTCCTCGGGCAGCGTGAGCGGCTGGGACGCGACGGTGTGTTTCCTCGGCTGGATCGCGACGATCGAACTGGGCATCGTGCGCTGCCACCCGCAGCCCGAGGACCCGGCGCAGCCGCTCGCGGCGCAGACCAACACCGACGTGTCCCTGTGGCGCATGTCCGATTTCGCCGCCATGCGTCGTGCGTGGCGCTGCTGCCCGGCGCTGGTGGACCTGACCTCGCTGCCGGTGCTGTTCAGCCCGCTGGGGGTGATGGCGAACTGCTCCGGAGGCACGTTCACGATCAACGTGGAACTGTCCGATGTGGACATCTGTGGAGATGGGAACCCTTGATGATGCTAGGAAAACTCGTCACCGCGACCGCGCGGCCACTCAACGCTGCGACCGGCGCCACCGCTGTCATCGTGTCCGTGTTCGGCGTGCTGACCGCGTTCAACCTCGGACTGTCGCCCGAGCAGGAATCGGCCCTGGTGGTGTTCTTCGCCGTGGCCGGCCAGTGGATCGTGGCCATCACCGGCTCCACCACCCTGCGTAAGATCATCGGGGACCCGACCATCCCGAGCATCGAGCCCGGCGACCCGGTGCCGGTACGCGCGCTGCCCAGCCCGCTCACCACCGCGCCGCCGCCCGAGCCCGCCCCCAAGACGGAACCGGAGAGCGGGGGAAAGCACAGCAGCACCGGACCATGGACATGATCGCGGCACCGCAGCGCATCGAGATCAACCCGGACGGACGGGCCGCGCGGCGGCCGCGTCACCGCTGAGGACCACGGAAAGGGGAACCGGTCATGGCGATCGTCACGGTGCACACCAACCACGACGCGATGGCCGCGTTTCTCTACGGTCCCAGCGGCCCGATGTTCCGGTCGGTCACCGTCTGGGGTGAGCAGGTCCGCAGCCTTGCCACCGCCACGGCACCGCGTGACAGTGGACTGCTGGCCAATTCGCACACCGTCCGCGTCGGGGTGGCGCCAGGCTTCGCGTTCTCCGAGATCACCGCCAACACCGAGTACGCCGTGTTCGTCATGCGCGGAACCGGCCTGTATGGACCGCGCGGCAGGGTCATCAAGGCCCGCAAGGGCAAGGTGTTCCGGTTCGAGGCCCGAGGCGCTCACGGCCCGCTGGCCCGAGGCGCCAGTCCCGCCGCCGGTGGTGTCGTGTTCGCCAAGAGCATCAAGGGCACACCGGCCAACCCGTACCTGGAGGAGGCCCTGCACGCCGTGATGGATGGTGTGCCGGGAGTCCGCTACCGGCGCTTCCGCCGCTAGGAAGGCCAGACGACATGCGTTTCGTTGCCGCCCTGGTCGCCGGCACACTGCTCACCATGGCGCTGGCGGTGCCCTGGCTGCTGCTGATCAGGCTCGCCGAACAGTCGTCCGGTCAGCGGCAGAGTCGCGGTATCACCTGCGGCGCCGTCCGTGACATCGGCGGTTGGGTGTCGCTCGGCTGAGGACGCGCCTGTGGCGCGGTGCCGGGCTTTCCGTGTGCCGTCGGCGCGGACGTGGTGATCCATGCGTCTTGCCAGCTCGGGTGTTCGTCTCGCAGGAGTTCCCGCCCGCTGCCCGCCTGGGTGCTCGGCCATGCTCGCGGCGAGCAGGGCACCGAGCGCGGTCACCGCGAGCGCGGCGAGCGACTGGCCGGCCGTTGCGAACGCGAATGCGAGTGCGGCGGTGAGCAGCAAGATGGTCACATCGGCCGCACGGCAATGATCCATGCCGAACAGGCTAAGCCGCTCACCTGATAGGGGTAGCGCCGGCGCGGCGTACGGATCATCGAACCTAGGCTGTCCGGGTGCCCCAGGACATCAGCCAGTTCACCGACGACGACGCGCCCGCAGTGGACCCGGACAAGACCACCACCACGTTCGAGCTGGGCGGCAAGACCTACACCGCGCGCATGCCCAAGCAGACGCCCTGGCTTGACGCCTACAAGCTCTGGGGCGACATGGAGGCTGCCGCCGCCGCCGCCAAACGCCTGGCCGAGCCCTCGGCGGCCGCCCTGTCCGTGCACGAACGCGCCCGCCTCCAGGGCCTCGTGGACGCCAACCCGCACATCTGGCGCATCATCGAGGTGTTCGTCACCGGCTGGGTCGACGAGCACACCGGCCGGCCGCACGGCGGGTTCTTCCTGTGGTGTGTCAGCCCCGAGGACTACGCGGAAATCATCGCGCTCCCGCACTCGCGAGAAAGCCGCGTCGACTGGACCGACATCTGGCAGGTGGCCCTGGACCTGCTGCTGGAGTTCGAGGAACCCATGGTGCGGCTGGCCGAGGAATCCGGCCTCAACATCACCCGCGTGGAGAACAGCGGCACCCGCCGCGCGGGCGGCAAGAAAACCGCCCCCGTGGTCCGCAAGGCCAAGGCCACCAACCCCAAGCCCGTGCAGAAGAAGTAACGCCGGTGACCGAGCTGTGGCACGGCGGCCCGGTCGAGCTGCCGCACGCGTTCGAACACTCAGGCGTGCGCATCACGCTGCCCTACGTGGACAACAGCGCGCTGCTGGAGCTGCTGGCTTACGGCCGCTGGAGCCACTTCTATCCCGGCCTGATGCCCGAGGGGCAGGGCTGGGAGCTGGAGATGCGGCTGTGGGACCAGACGGACCACGGTTTCGACATCCGGCACCTGTTCTGGGTGGCGTCCACCCTGCTCGGCCGCATCGCGGGCATGTACCGCTACCGGCCCGCCGACCCGCGCGACCCGCTGGGCTGCCCCGAGTACGAGGACTCGGGGTATCGCGCCGCCCGCCAGCTGTCCGCGTGGGTGCTGTTCAACTGGCCCGAGTTCTCCGGTTGGTGCGCCGGCCGCGCGCTCAGCCCCCTGGACATGCCGTTCTGGCTGATGATGGGTGCGGCCTACCAGTGGCAGCTCGACCTGCGCGGCCACGACGCCGACGCCGTCACCGCGCTGCATGAGCAGCTCTGGCCTGTTCCGGTCGCACGTGCCGCGCTCGCGCCGATCGACGGCACGCCGCCAGGGTATGCCGAGGTGGACGGGGAGCTGGTCCCGCAGGCGTGGCTGGATGAGGAACGTGAGCTGATGCAGGCCGAGTTGCGGGAGATGGGCCTGCTGTCCGACTAGGCCGGGGCAGTGGTCGTAGCCGAGGGGGCTGTTGCGGCCGCACGCCGCCGTGCTACCGTATGCGTGTCAGCAGGAACGCATACGGGAGGACCCATGACCACGCGCCGCGCCGTCATCGCCGTGGACGAACTCGACGCGGGCGACCGCGTCCAGATCGACGCCGATCTGTACACCCTGACCGCCAAGCCCTACCTGATCTGCGGCGGCGACCGCTGGCAGTTCCAGACCACCACGTACACGTGCGAGTACTTCGAGAACTCCATCACGATCATCGTCCCGTCCTCGCGGCCGCACACCGCCGAGGAGATCGACGAGGCCCACGCCTACGCGCTCGCCATCCACCGCGTCATGAACTTCGAGAGCCGGACCTACAAGCGCAACGCCCGTGCCGCGTTCATGAACGGCTGGACCGAGTCGGACAAGGTGCCCACCGACGCCACCGGCCCCACGTACCGGGGACTGCCCGAGGTCGGCCAGTTCGTGCTCGTGCCCAACACCGGTGCTCATGACCTGACCAGGGCCCCTGGCAGCTACGGCTACACCAGTGGTCGTGACATGACCAGAGCCCTTGCCAGCAACGGCTACACCCGCACCGAGGTGCTGCTGGTCGAGTACAACGGGTCGCCCAGGTTCGGGCACACCCGCCGTATCCACACCCGCGCGTTCGGCGCCGGCCGCTGGGACACGAACGACTACCTGATCTGCGGCACGCAGCCGGAGCAGGCTGCGCCCTATGGACGCCTGGGGCATGAGGTCAACGCCAACGGTCAGCTGCTCGACTACGCCAAGCGTGCCGTTACGATCCGTGACAACCACCCCACCCCGCTGATCGGCGAGCGCTGAATCATCCTCGCTACGAAGGGCGGCACCCCGCATGCGGGGTGCCGCCCTTTTGCTACTCGGGGGATCACTGAATCGGGGGAACACCCCCACCGCTAGACCGATTGGCGCAGTCACGCTAGGCCGGACGGGGCATCATGCGGGGGTAGTTGTCCGCAGTGCCCCGGCCCCGTAGCGCGCGGGGGCCTCCCGTGTGGGGGTGAGGGTGTCCCGGCCGCTGCAAGACGCCACCGTACGGGTCATCCTCGAATTCAGCCGGTTCGAGCGCGAGCTGCGCGAGGGCGTGGAACGCGCGGCCGAACGCGCGGGCCGCCGGTTTGAAACGATCATGCGGCAGCGCATCGCCGCCGCCGGCCGCAGCTCGGGCCGCGAACTCGGCGAGGCACTCGAACGCGGCACCCAGGACGCGGGCGAGCGCGCCGGACGCCAGTTCGCCACCGGCCTGCTCGGCCAGCTCCAGCGCGCCGGGGCCCGCGCCCGCACCGTCCTGCGCGACTCCCTGGACCGGTTCGAGGGCGACGCCCGCGACGCCGGCAAACGCTCCGGTGAACGGTTCGCCGCCGCGTTCGGCACCGCCATGAAAGGCCTGGCGCTCGGCGCGCTGCTCACCACAGCGGTGGGCGGCATCGCCGGCAGTCTCGGCCTCATCACCCAGCTCGCGGCCGCCCTGGCCCCGGTCGTCGGCATCGTGCAGCTGTTCCCGGCCGCGTTCGCGGCCACCTCGGCCGCTGCCATCACGCTCGCGGTCGCCACCTCGGGCATGGGCGACGCGCTCAAAGCCGCGTTCGAGCAGGACCCCAAGGACCTGGAAAAGGCCCTCAAGAACCTCTCACCCGTGGCGCGGCGGTTCGTCACCGACTTCCAGGAGATCGTGCCCGCGCTGCGCCAGGTCCGCAGCGCCACCCAGGACGCGTTCTTCAAACCGCTGCTGGGCACCTTCCAACAGCTGCGCAACGAGCTGGGCAACACCGTCACCAAGGGCCTCGCCGACACCGCGAGCGCCGCCGGCAGACTCGGCCGCACGCTGGTGGACGTGTTCGCCTCGGCCAAGGGCGCGGACACCTTCCGCGCGGTGTTCGCCGCCACCGCGTCGCTGTTCGACCGGCTGCGGCCGGCAGCGCAGGCGTTCGGCAACGGTCTGCTGTCGGTGATCCAGGCGACGCTGCCCGCCCTGGACCGCGTCAACGCCGCCGTCGTCTCGGTGGTCAAGCGGTTCGGCGAGTGGATGACGCGGCAAGCCGAGACCGGCCGGGCCCTGGCAGCGGTCAACGCCGCCCTGGACACCTTCACCTCACTGGGCCGCATCCTCGGCAACGTCGGCGGAATCCTGCGCTCGGTGTTCACCGCCGCCCGCGCGGCCACCGGCGACTTCCTGGGCAGCATCAATGACGCCCTGGTGCGAGTGCGTGAGTTCCTCAACAGCGCACGCGGCCAGACCGCGCTCACCAACTTTTTCCGGGGCCTGGCCGAGATCACCCGTGCCACCGGCCCCGCGCTCCGCGAACTGCTGGGGCTGCTCGGCGACGTCGCGGGGGTCGCCGGCCGTCTGGCCACGGCCCTGTCCGGTGGCGTCGCGACCGTGCTGCGCTCGATCGGGCAGGCCGTCCGCAACGCCGCACCAGGCCTGGAAGATTTCGCCGAGGCCCTGTCCCGCATGGCCACCGGTGCCGCGCCGGTGCTGGAAAAGGTCGGGACCGCGCTCGGTGACCTGTTCTCCGCCGCCGTGCCGCTGCTGCCGATCCTGTCCGGCACCGCCGCCGTGGTGGGGCTGCTCGCGGACGCGTTCTCGGCGCTGCCCGGCCCGATCCAGACGGTGCTGATCACGCTGGTGGCGTTGCAGCGGCTGGGCACGTTCGCGTTCATCGGCAACCTGACGGTGGCCGCGCGGGAGTCCACCAGCGTGATCTCCCGCATGGCCGATGCGTACCGCACCACCTCGGGCAGCATGCTGGAGTTCGCGCGCCAGCAGCAGTTCCTCAACCAGGCCATCACCCCACTGCCCGGCCTGCTCGGCGGCGTGCAGGGCCCCCTGAGCCGCTTCACCGCCACCGCCAGCGGCCTGGGTGCCGCCCTGGCCACCGGGCTGCGTTCGGCCGTCACCGGCCTGGTGGGGGTCCTCGGCGGCCCCTGGGGTGTGGCGCTGGCGGCCGCATCGGTCGGCCTGTCACTGCTCGCGTCCAGCCAGGCCGACGCCGGCCGCGCGGCCGCCGACCACCAGGCCCGCGTCGCCAGCCTCGCCGACACCCTCAACAAGCAAACCGGCGCGGTCACCGGCGCCACGAAACAGCTGCTGGCCGACCAGGCCGCGCGGGAGGGCTGGCTGTCCACCGCGAACAAGATGGGCATCTCGTCCACCCAGTTCGTGGAAGCGCTCTCCGGCCAGGCCATGGCCGCCAGCCAGGTGGAGAACACCCTCACCGGCCTGTTCCGCACCCAGATCGAGCAGTCCGACCTGTGGCGCATGAACGCCGAGGGCGCACAGAAATACGGCATCACCCTGGACCTGCTGGCCCGCGCGGCCGCCGGCAACTCCGGTGCCGCCGACCAGCTGGCCAAGGCCAACGTCAAGGCCGGTGGCTCGTTCAACGAGCTGATCAGCGTGCACGGACGCCTCACGCCCGAGCAGCAGAAACTCGTGATCGCGCTGACCGGCACGAGCAAGGCCCTGGGTGAGGCAGCCAACAACACCCAGCAGGCGGCAGCCGCCATGGACCCCGCCGCGCAGCGCTCCCAGAAGCTCGCCGACGCGCTCGGCGTGCTCAAGGACAACGCCGCCGGCGCCGACGCCCAGGCCCGCGCGCTCAACGACGCCCTGAACATCCTCAACGGCGGCAGCCTCACCGCCGATCAGGCACAGGCCCGGTTCAACGAGACCTTGGCGAACGTGGCCACGCAGATGACCAACGCCAAGAGCCGCACCGACGAGTTCGGCGTGGCCACCGTGAACGCGGCCGGCCAGCTCGACCTCACCAACCTCGCCGGCCGCCAGCTGGTCGACACCGCCACCAACCTCCAGCGCAGCCTCGGCGACTCCGCGACCAAGACCCTGGAGCTCGGCCGCGCCAACGGCGACGTGGAGGGCGCGCTGCGGCAGGTCGCCGCGAACGCGCAGGCTGCCCGCGACGCGTTCATCACCCAGGCGCAGGCCGCCGGCCTGAGCGCGGACCAGGCCGCGAACCTCGCCGACAAGTACGGCCTGATCCCATCGCAGGTCGTCACCACGGTGGCCGCCCCCGGCGCGTCCGAGACCGAGCAGCAGCTGATCCAGGTGCAGCTGGCACTGGCCAACACGCCACCGGAGAAGACCGTCACCGTCAAGAACGCCACCGAGGAGACGATCCGCAAGCTGCGTGAGACCGGCGCCGAGGTCAACCAGATCCCCGGCACCAAGGACATCACCGTGCGCGCGGCCACGCAGGAAGCCCGCAGCAACATCCAGAGCCTGATCTCCAGCTTTGCGGGCAAGACGATCGACCTCGTGGCACGCGTCATCGGCGGTGGCGCCATGGGCGGTATCCAGCCGGTGATGCCGATGATGGCCGGCGGCATCACCAGCACCATGTCCAGCTCCACCGCCGTGATCGTGCCGCCGCGCACCTTCCGCATGATCGGCGACCGGCAGATCGGGGACGAGGCGTTCATTCCGCTGATCCCGACCAGCGCCCGATCGCAGGCGATTCTGGCCGAGGCGAACCGCCGCATGGAGCTGCCGGGCCGGTCCAGGACGTCCGTGGCGTCCGGGGCCTACTTCGCGCCGGGGGCCATCAGCGTGGTGACGCCGTACGCCAACCCCGTCCTGGTGGCGCAGGAAGTCATCAACGAAACGGCCAGGCGGGTGATGATCGGTGTTTGACGGCTGGCTTTCCTTCGGTGGCAACGAAATCATCAACAACGCCAGGGTGTGGGCCTACAACAACGCCCTGGCGATCACCAATCTCAAGTGCGGGCCGTGTCCCACGCTGGTGCGCGCGGTCAAGGACCAGCCCTACACCACGCCCGAGGCCGACGACGCACCGTGGTACGACCCCGCCGTACCCGAGTCCGCCGGATTCGCCGGCGCGTTCGGGCTGCGCATCGCGGGCATGAGCAACGGCGTATCCGCCCAGCAGCTCAGCGAACTGCCCGGCGGCGGCGCCCAGCTCGGCCCACTTCGCCGCAGCCCCAAGGAAATCGCGGTGGACGTCGTCCTGCTCGCCAAGACCGATTGCGCCCTGTCCTACGGATTCGCGTGGCTCGCGGCCGCACTGCGCGGCGTGCAGTGCGGCGCCTCGTGCACCGGGCAGCAGCTGTGCTTTTTCACCTGCTGCCCGCCGGACTGCCCGTTGCCCGACGAGGGCGAGCCCGACACGTGCGGGGACGCGCAGTACCGCACGCTGCTCGACTGCGGCGTGATCAGCCCGCCGGTCGAACGGTCGCGCCGCAAGGTCCCCGGCGGCTGGCTGGCCGAGGTGTCGTTCGGGTTCTCCTCGGGCAACCCGTTCATCTGGCGCGACCCGATCCTGTTGGCGACCGGCCCGACCGGCGGCACGCAGCTGCCCAACTACAACGACCCCGGCGTGCCGGCCGCCTGCATCGAGACCGCCGACTGTGTGCGCGACCCGCTGTGTCCGGCACCGCTCGCGCCGCTGCTGCCGCCCCCGGTGTTGGACCTGTGCTACCCGACCACGCCGTTCACCGCGCGCCGCTGGCTGATCTCGCTGCCTGGCGGCAATGTGCCGGTGTGGCACGAGAAAGTGCCGTACGTGCGGATCAACCCCGGCTCGTTCGACCTGCGCCGCCTGACGATCCGCTGGTACGTCAACCCGCTTGACCGCGACTGCGCTACCCAGCTGGACCCGTGCAGCGCCTGCGCGGAGATCCAGGTTCCGTACCTGCCGCGCAACGCCTGGTTCACGTTGGACGGCCGCACCGAGACCGCGTGGGTGGACTGCCCAGGTGGTCCTGGCCTCGCGCAGGCCTACCCGCCGGTGTACGGCCGTGGCGGCTCAGAGTTCCAGTGGCCGGTGTTCGGGTGTGCGGTGCCGCAGTGCCTGGAGATCCTGGCGCTGGACTCCTCGGTGGCCGCTGACGCCCGCTGGGAGATATCGACCGTGGTCCGTGAGGAGGCGGTCTGAGTGGCCAGTGAGACCGCTGTGGCGCGCAGCCTGTTCCCCGCACCGCCGACCGTGCTGACCGGGCCGTGCCCGCACTGCCGCAACGAGGTGCGCGTGTACGTGTTCACCCAGGCAACGGACTGGGAGAACACGCCGCGCGGGCTGCTGCTGCACATCCACACGCGCCCGCTGATCGGCCCGCACGCCTGCTGCGTGATCGCCGACGTCTACACCCCGGCGGGGGGGTGAGCGCGCGTGACGATGCCCGCTCCGCCGATCACTCCGCGCCTGGGGTGCGCGGACAACTACACCGCCAAGCTCTACCGATGGGACCGCACGAACAACCCGGTGCCCGGCCTGCGTAGGGTCGCCGACCTGCCGCCGCTGTCGACCGTGTCCTGGGAACGTGTCGACAAGGACATGTCCGACGCCTCGGTGAGTTTCAAGCCGAGCAGGGGAGACGACTGTTGCGCCCTGCTCGCGCCACGCTGGAACGCCCAAGGGCAGCTCATCCAGACCGGTGTGTGGCCGTACGCGCACGAGCTGGCGATCTTCCGAGGCCACGCCGAACGCCCGGTGTGGATGGGGCCCATAACCCCGATCTCCGAGAACGTGGACCGTTTCGGCAGCAGCGAGATGATCACCATTCACGCCAAGGACATCCTGGGCTACCTGGACGTGCGGCTCACCCACCAGGACATGTGGTTCCAGTCCCCAGGCGACGACCGGCCCATCGCCTGGGGCGAGGACGACCCGGTAGCCATCGCCGAGTGGCTGATCAACGAGGCCACAGCGCTGGACGATCCGGGCCTGCGGCAGGCGGTGACCTACACCCTGACCGGCCGCACCGTGCAGCGCACCGGCCGCGCGGAAGAGTTCTACGTGGGCGAGGAGATCAGGGACCTGGCCCGCGCCGGGGTGTCGTTCTACACCGTCGGCCGCTCGGCCTACATCCACGGCGACTGGGAGCCCTACGCCGGCCAGAGGCTCAAGCGGCTGACCCAGGCCGATTTCCAGGGCAAGTCCACCATCCTGGTCGACGCGCTCAACGCCGCCACCGCCGTCTCGGTCGTCGGCGCCGTCCCGGCCGGAACGACCGACACCACCAACACCGTGCCTGCCAAGTCCTACCAGGGCGGTGTCGACCCGTTTTTCGGTCTGGTGGAACGGCTGGTGAAGGCAGACCGCATCACCGATCAGTCCACTCTGGACGCCATCGGCCGCCGTGTCGTCGGCTACGGCAACCCGCCGCCCACCGTGCTCACCCTGGACGGGCAGGCGGTGCTGTCGCCGTCCGCGCCGGTGTCCATCCACGACCTGATCCCCAGCCGCTGGTTTGAGCTGGCCGCCCAGGGCACCTGCCGCCAGGTCCAGCAGATCATGAAGCTCAGCCACGTCAAGGTCGACTGGGCCGCCGGTGGCGGCGAACCGGGCCTGGAACGCGTTCAGGTCGCGTTCTCCCCGCCCCCGATCACCAGCGAGGTGGCCTGATGCCCCAGGCACAGTTTCCCTCAGGCCGCGTCGGTGAGACCGCGCAGCGCGATCTGCTGCGCGCCCTGGTCCGCGC
>Ga0105028_100035_pt1 | contig 15312 bp, 26 predicted proteins | sample RS_106metaG_FD_91478 | JGI IMG/M metagenome (GOLD analysis project Ga0105028, IMG submission 91478) | Switchgrass associated microbial communities from Austin, Texas, USA, to study host-microbe interactions - RS_106 metaG | ecosystem: Host-associated > Plants > Roots > Rhizosphere | place: USA...
TCACCGGCCTCGTCCAGCTCGCGCAACGACAGCAGACCCAACTCGACGCGCAGCAGCAGCAGATCAACGACCTGGCGCGGCGACTCGCCGCGTTGGAAGGGGCAGCGACATGACGTACGCACCGAGAACTCTGCTGGCGGCCCGCACGTACATCATCGATGCGTTCGGGGTCGCCGCCGCGGCGGTTGGGATCGTCGGGGATTCGGCGCACCGGGGCGGCTATCACTGCGGGAAAGACCGGACGGTGTCCGGCGACTACTCGGTGGTCGAGTCCAGCCGAGACCGAAACGGGCTGTCCGAGGCGTCGGCCGGCCTAGACGTCGGCTCGTTCACCAAGGGCTCCAAGAATCTCCGGCACTTCTCGAAGTGGCTGGTCGCCGAGTGTGCCCGCGGGGCCCCAGACACGAAGGACATCCGGGAGGTCATCTACTCCCCGGATGGCCGCACCGTGAAGCGATGGGACCGGCTCGGCCGCCGCAGCAGCGGCGACAGCTCGCACCTGTGGCACACCCACATCAGCTTCTTCCGCGACTCCGAGTCGCGCGACAAGACCGCCGTGTTCCGGCGCTACATCGAGGGCACCGACTACGAAGGAGACGACATGGGACACCTCAACCTCGAAAAGGGCGACTCCGGCGACCGCGTCGAAGCGCTCCAGATCGCCCTCGGGTACGCCGGGTTCCCGGTGAACATCGACGGCGACTACGGCGCCAAGACCGCGGCGGCGGTGCTGTCGATGCGCAAGTGGATGGGATCCACGGCGACCGACGGCGAGAAGATGACGCCGTACGCCACCGAGCAGCTGGGCAGGGCGATCTCCCGCCGGGAAGCGATCGCCGCAGCCAAGGACGTCGCCGCGAAACCGGGGCCGGCGGGTCCGCGTGCCGGCGGCCTGTACCAGTTGACCCCGGTGGATCAGTAGGGCGATCGTGTCCGATGACGCTCTGGTGCGTGAAGTCGCTCAGCTGCGGACCGACCTCGCCGGCGACATCGCCGCGCTACGGACCGACCTGGCGCGGCTGGTGTCCCGCGACGTCATGGACGCCGAGCTGGGCCGGCTCGCTGACCGGCTGTCGACCGCGGAACGCGACCTCGGGAAGTTGGAGACTGCGATCGCCGCGGACCGGGCTGCTCAGGCCGAGCGCGACAAGGCCGCGAAGGAGACGCTCGCTGAGCGCGAGAAGACCCGCAAGTCGGATGGGGTCGCGAATCGCCGGCTGGTGTGGGGCATCGGCCTCACCGCGCTGGCGGGGCTGCTGGTGCAGCTGCTGCGCGGGACGGGGATCGTGCCATGAAACGCCCTGACCGGCGAACGGTCCGCCATGCTGGCCGAGTCGCCGGCGCGGTGACGGCGCTGGCGGTCGCGGTGTTCTTCCTGTACCGCATCGACGTCCAGGCCGACCGGGTCGACGTGCTGGCCGAAGCGCTCGCGGCCGAGCAGCAGGCCGCCGAGGACCGGGGGGAGACCCCGGTCGCGCCGGACCCGTCCGATCTGATCGACGATCCGACGTACTCGCCGGGGCCGCGCGGTGAAGCCGGGCCGCCACCGACCGATCAGCAGGTGCGGGACGCGATCGAGACGTACTTCGCGGAGCATCCGATCGAGGACGGGAAGGACGCGACGCCGGAGCAGATCGCCGCGGCGGTCGCGCAGTACCTCGTGGAAAACCCGCCGGAGCGGGGCGCGGCAGGCCCGCCGCCGACCTCGGAGCAGGTGGCCGCGGCGGTCGCGAACTATCTGGAGGCGAACCCGCCGCCGGCCGGCCCGACCGGGGAACCGGGCCGGGCACCGACCGCGGAGGAGATCGCGGCGGCGGTGGAGGCTTACATCGCGGAGCATCCGATCGACTGGTGCCCATCGGGGACGGAGCCGCAGGAGCACGAGGTGTTGACGGTGGATGCGGGGACCGTGACCGCGGTGCTGTGCGTCAAGACGTAAGCGGCGTCCACACTGTGGCGCGGCCGAGGACGTCGGGGGCTGTCATCAGCTGCTCGGTGACCCACCGGGCGCGGGGTTCGTCGTCGAGGAGCCGCGTGTAGCCGCGATGGGGATTGGGGTCGGTGAGTTGTACGACCCACCGGGTGTCGGTGATCTCGGCGAGGAGGAGACGGCGGGTGGTCCAGTGTCCGTCTCGGCCGCTGATCCATGACCCGTGCACACGGTGCTGCACCAGGTGCAGCGGGAACTCGTCAACCATCAACGTATTAGAACACATGTATCAACCTATCGGAGGACCCGTGGAAAACGAACCTGTCTGGACCCGTGCCGGATTCATTGCCGTGGCTAGCGCCATTCTCGGCGTGATCGTGGCGTTCGGCGTCCCGCTGCCCGATGGCGCGGCGGATGCGATCCTGGTGGCGATCACCGCGATCGCGCCGACCGCTGTCGCGCTGCTGGCCCGCAGCAAGGTGACCCCGAACGCGAAGGTTCCGGCGCCGCCGGCCGAGTAGCCTGAACGTGGTGGCCGATCTTGGCTAGCCACTGGTGTGGCTGTCTCGTTGCTGGGACCGGGCGGCGTCTGGCCGCCTGAACCGCACCACCTTAAGCGCTGATCCGGGCCTCTGCCCGGGGTAGGCACTTTCCGCCCCCGGTTTCGGCCGGGGGCATTTTCGCGTGCGCGCACATTCCGGGGTTCCTGCGGCGACGCTGGTTGACTGTGAACGACTGTGTTTCACCTGCGGCGTGTCACATCGATATGACACGCCATGATGGATACACGGTGGTGCGTGCATGCAATGTTTCGCCTGCGTGCGAATGACATCCCAAGCTGACGTGGCTACTGGATATTGGTAGCCACTGTGGTGGACTGTCACAGGCGACCGGTAGGATGGCCCCGATGTTCAAGCCCGCCCGGCTGGTGCGGGCACGGCAGTCGGGTATACCATCGCCCGCTGCAAAGAGCAGGAGCCCAGTTGGAGCTGGACTCCTGCGAAACGAAACCACCCGCTCCGTCATTGGGTTCACGGCCCTCGGGAGCGGGAGAATCAGGAGAAGAATAGTGCACGCTCACTACCCCCTGCCAATCCCCCCTTCGGCCGATGTCGCGCTGGTTGAATCCTCGGCACTGCGGGCGCAGCACATCGACCGAATCGACGTCCTCGACAAGGTGAAAGCGCTGCGGCTGTTGCCCGACGGCGTTCATATGACCACCGACCTCGTCGCCGGCTACTACGAAGTGCCCGTCGAAACGTTGAAGAGCACCGTGAAGTACCACCGGGACGAGCTGACCAATGCGGGATACCGCGTCATGGAAGGCGCCGAGTTTGCGAGGTTGAAGTCCGACCTCGCAATCACCAACCCGATGACCCGGTCGCTGGCGCTGTTCACCCGCCGGGCGGTCCTCAACGTGGGGATGCTGCTGCGTGACTCACCCGTGGCGAAGCAGGTGCGTACCTACCTGCTCGACGCCGAATCCTCGACGGTCGACCTGTCCGACCCGCTGGATGCCCTGGATCGGCTCAATACCCACCTGGGGAAGGCGATCGCTGTTGCGAAGGCCGAGCGCGCCCGTGCCGAACTCGCTGAAGCGCGCGCCGAGTCCGGCGAGAGGTTCAAGCGCGCCATCGAGGCCGGCGACGGACTGACGCCGCGGTCGTTCCACAAGAAGTACTTCTCGGCCATCACGGAGAAGGTGTTCAGTCAGCACCTGTACGGCCACGGGTACCTGATCGATCAGCGCGGCAAGGGTCCGTGGGACGACAAGCGGGGTCGTCGCCGGGATGGACGGCAGCACCGGCACCCCACCGCGAAGGGCAAAGAGTTCTTCTACTTGCACGGTGCGGTCGGCGCTGACGGGAAGCGGCACGAGTCGATTCACATCCGACCAGGGCACGTCGAGCTGGCGCTGCGCGACCGGCTCGCCGCCGAGGGCCTGACCCCGAACGAGCAGCCGTCGCTGTTCGCGTTGGAGGCGGCATGAGTCAGTTCACGGCCTTCGCTCGCAGCATCGTCGACCGCAACATCGATCACCTGTTGGACTTCGACGAAACTGAACAGGTCTCGCTTGCTGTGGATCGGTTGGAGCGTTTCCACACGAACACCCCGCTGATGCCGGTGTCTGGTCTGGTGGTGAACATGGCTGGGTTCGGGCGAGCTCCGGTGCACTGGCGCAGCAGCAACGACTGGTACATGCTGCTGTCCGAGGTCGCCGAGCAGGTCAGTCTTCCGCTGTGGGACGCGTGTGAGTGGGCGCGGCGCCAGTGGCTGTTCGACCTGGAGGACCAGCGCATCCAGGACGAGCAAGACGGCGTGCTGGGGTATGAGTGCATGCGCGACTACCTCGACTTGGGGGTGTCGTTCTGCGACTTCGACCCGTTGCTGCCGCCGACGTCGCACAATCCTCGGCAGCTGTCCGATTACGGTGAATGGCTGATCTCGCGCCGCGCGCTGATGCCGTTCCTTCTTGACAGCCCGTGGAAGGAAGAGTTCATGGACAACATGCGCGACGTCTCCGATGTGTCAGCGCTGCGGACTTGGAGGGACGTGTTCGACCCCGATCTGCTGGCTGTCGGGCCGGCCGAGCAAGCCGCGCTCAACAAGGCCCGCCGTGGTCCTGTGGTGCCTGGCTGATCCCGCGTAGACTCCGCTCGGGCCTTCCAATGGGCCCGCCACAGCGCCCCCAACTTCGGTTGGGGGCGTCTTTCGTTGTGCCCGGGTCAGGACTGCCGGCGGGCCCGGCGCTCGGCGAACAGCGCGGCGGCGGCTACGTTCGCGTCGCGTAGGAGCGTGAGCCGGCGCAGCGCGAGGAGGCGAGGGTGGCGGCGGGGTGCTGGTGTGGTGTCCATGCCGCGACCGTAGCGGCGGGTCTGCCGCGGTCGGGGGCTTCGACGCGGGAGTCATCCGGAGGGATGGCTGTGTCGGTGCCGGCCGGGGTGTCGCCGGCGGCGTAGCGTGGCCGGCGACTGGCGATGGCCAGTCAGCACAACGCCCACCCTCGCGCGAGGGTGGGCGCCTTCGTCGTGTCCGGCTACTGGGAGATCGTCCAGCGGCGGCCGGAGAAGTAGTTCGCGTCCTCGTTCAACTCCACCTTGCCGGCACCGAGATGCTTGGCGGCGGCGCGACCGGCGTCGTCGAGGGTGTCGTGGAGGGACTCACACTGTCCGCCGTTCTGGAACGCGAACTTGCCGACGGCTTCGGGGTCGTAGTCGGTGTTGTCGTCGGCGACTTCGATGATATCGACCTCGTCTGCCATGGCGCGTGCCTTTCGGGTGGTGCTGGAGTTTTTGCCGAGGTGGCTGCGGACGGTGTTGCGGCTGATCCCGATTGCCGCGGCGGCGGCGACCTCGGACAGCCCGGACATGGACGCGACCTGGATCGCGGCGGCCAGGGTCTCGTCTCGGGTCTGCTGCGCGGCCCGGTAGGTGTGGGCGGCGTCGTGGGTGTTGGTGTCGCCGAGCATGTAGGCGACCGCGGCGGCGAACGCGGCGCCCCGGCCGGGGTCGTCTTCGTCGTAGCGGGTCGCGAGGTCGTCGCCGATGGCCGCGAGTTCGCGTTTCTGGTCGGTGTCGAGCTGGTCGGCGGCGTCGCCGAGGTAGTCGTCGATCTCGTAGATTTCCATGGTCAGTTCTCCTCGTCGTCGATGGGGGTGCAGGCGTCGCAGTCGCAGTCGTAGGTGACGGTGTCGCCACCGACGGCCTCGGCGAACGCGTGGCCCTCAGGGGTGCGGTGCGCGGCCGGGGCGTGGAACACCTCGACGGTCTGGGTGGCGGTCTCGTACAGGGTGCGTGCCAGGCCCTCGCCGCGGCGGTCTTCGCGGACCTCGATGTTCATGATCTCGCCGGTCTCGATGGACACGTACAGTTCGGCGGCGGTGCCGGCCTCGTCGGTGATCTCCCAGACGTGGCGGGTGGTGTTGTCGCCGTAGTAGTCGCCGGTCCGGTAGGTGATCTCGTTCGCGTCCATGTGCACAACTATACAGCACCTGTTCACTTGTGAACAGGGTGAAGAGGTCGGGTAACCGGATGAAACCCCGGTATCCCCGCAGGCATGGAAAAGGCCCCACCAAAGTGAGGCCGAGCCCCGTTTACACGGGGAACATGTTGCCGCAGTACCAACTACGAACGAGCCGGTCGCGTCACCCCGGCTGACGCCGGGAACAACACCATCACCGTACCCCCCACAAGCGGCTGGACGCCAGCCTCCGGCGAGATCGCATCCGATCGGATGGCGTCGTGGGGTCGATGGTCCCGCATCCACCACCGCCGCCGGTACTCCGCTGCGGTCAGCCACGGCACCACGCCAGGTATCGGCTCCATCCCGCCATGATCCCGGCCGCCGGCGGCCGCGGCGTGGAGGCGCGCCGGTCAGGCACCCGCCAGCAGGTACAGCACCGCGGCCAGGGTCGTGCCTGACGTGATGTCGCGCTTGTCGATGAGGCCCTTGAGGTCGGAGATCGGGATCCACTCGATCCGCTCGGACTCGAACCCGTCCTCGGGGTCGCCGATGTGCTCGGCGGAATCGGCGCGGTAGATGTGGTGCCGCGACGTCATCAGCCCCGGGCTCGGCTCGGTGTACAGCAGTGGACGCATCGGGCCCGGCCGCCACCCCGTCTCCTCCTCGACCTCGCGGGCCGCAGCCTGTGCCGGGGTCTCGCCGTCGTCGATACCACCGATGGGGATCTCCCAGCTCCACGTGTCGGTGATGAACCGGTGCCGCCACATCAACAGCACCTTCTCCCCGGCCACGACGACCGCGCCGGCGCCCTCCTGAGTATGGATGAGCCGGTGGTCGAGGTGGCGGCCGTCGGGCAGCTCCACGTCAGCAGACCGCACATCGAGCCACTGGTCTCGGTAGATCTGGCGTTCGGAGTGGACTGTCCAGCGCATCATGCTCCCAGCATCGTCGCGGTCTGTGCCCTGTCGACCAGGTCCACGACGATGGGGGTGTCGTGGCGGGCCAGGGTTTCGACCACAGTACCGATGCGGTCGCGGATGCGCCCCGACTCCATCCCGGTGGCGCAGTCCAGCATCCGGTGCGCCGCGGCGGCGGCTTCGTCGATGTCGCCGCGCTCAGCCAGCGCGAGCGCCAAACCGGCGTGCCGGTGGACCTGGCCGCGGATGTGGGTGGCGTCAGCGGTGCGCACCGCTTCGAGCGCGTACTCGTAGGCGGCACTGTCCCCGAGGCGCCGCAGCGCTTCCGACAGCTGCGTCTCCACCAGGCCGGGCGTCATGTAGGAGGCTTCCGCGAGCCCGGTATCGGCGCCGATGCGCTCGGCGGCGGTCTCGGTCAGGTGCAGGTGCCGGCGGCATTCAGCGTCGTCGCGCATCCTCGCGAGGGCTTTCGCGGCCAGGCCGTGCAGGTCGGCGGCCATCGCCGCCGGCATGCTGGAGCGCGCGGTGTGGAGAGCTTCGGTCGCGCACTGCACCACGGTGCGGTAGTCGCCCAAGTGCATGGCCTGGTTGGCGATCAGCGCGACGACGTAGCACCCGAAGCTGAGGTCGCCGGATGCTTTGGCCATGCGCAGCGCGGCGACCATGTGCTGTTGGGCGGTGGCCTGCATGTCGGCGTCGTAGGCGCACACCCCGGCCAGCGCGGTCAATCCTCCGACGGCGCGCACCAGGCGCCGCCCGATGGTGTTGTCATACGAGGCGGCCAGCAGGGGCGCAGCGTGGCTGATGAGCGCAGCGGTGATGCGCGGCCGGGTGGGCGCGCCGCCGGCGCGCCGATACATCTCCTGGAAGTGGCCGCGCAGCTGCCGCAGCCGATCGATCGCGGCCTCGTCCACGCGGGGCCCGCCGGCGTTGACCGGCTCGATCTCGGTGGTATCAGACCCCCAGGCGAGGACGGGCGCGAGGGCGGCGCTGCCGGTGGCGAGGGTGGGCATGGTCCGGTGGTCGGTGAGCCAGGTGGTGGCGTAGGAGGCGGACAGTCCGGCGAGCAGGGCGCGGCGTTGCACGGTGTCCTCCAGCAGTACGCCGTCCGGCAGCCGCAGCGCCGATTCGTAGGCGGCGATGAGGTCGGGGTTGGCGGGTTTGGTTCCCGTCTCGACGTTGCCCAGATAGGACTTGCTGTAGCGGGTCAGCTCGGCCATGCGCGCCAGCGAGATACGGGGGCGCGCCGCCTGGCGCGCCAGTCTCAGTGCATCACCTGTGCTGGTCATCCGTCCACCATCGTCATCGATCGGGAGACCCCGGGAGACGATTTCATCTATCGAATCTCACTGCCTGTGAGCAAGGCTACAGGTGTGGGCCGGTGAGCCGGCGGATCACTGATCAGTCGCGGCCCACTGCGCAAGGAGAGCGGCCCGGCTCGTGAGAGTCGGGCCGCACACCAGGCAATCGAGATTGGAGTCTGTGATGCCTGACCGGTTTAGCCTAGATGGCTCAGCGGAGGACCCGAAGACGTGGCGCCGCTGCTGCTCCAGGTTCAACGTCGAGGCCCGGTGATGACCGGTGACGAGCCCACCTACTACACCGTCGCCGTCGCCGGTGTTGAGCACCGGCATCGGCACCCGGCAGGCTTCCGGCCTGACACCAGCAAGCCGCACGAGTGCGTCCCTTTCCGCCTCGGCGGCAACATCGGGTACCAGCATTTCTGTGCCAGCGACGGAGAGCTCTGGCCGTGCCCGACCATGGCCGACCGGTACCTCCAGGAGCACTACGACAAGCACGGGAAGCGCCTATAACGCGTGGACGCGCTGCCCGAAGTGCGACTCGCCGCCGCGCCGATTCGGGACACCGTGCCCGCAGTGCCGGCCCGCGCGCCCACCACGTGTTGACCGGTTGTTCCCGTACACCAGCGCGGTGATGGCCGCAGCCGGGTTCGTCCCGGAGGTGTCCGGTGGATGACAACGGCGGTTCGCGGCACCCGGATTGGTTCAAGCTCCAGCCGGACGGCCCGCACACCCGGTCCGGCGGGCTCGGCTCGGACGGGTACCACTATGAGTTCTTCTGCGCGAAGGACGGCCACACCTGGCCGTGCCCGGCACAGCGCGACCGAGAGGCGACGCGATGACCGCCTGGCAGAACCTGTGCGCCGACCTGGCCAAGACCCACCACCGCGACCCGTGGAGCGACTGCTGCACCGAATGCGGTGACGGGTACCCGTGCGCCCGCGCCCGCATGGCGGCGCCCGTGGTTGCCGCTTCCGATGACCCGCTGTTCCTCGCGTTCAGCGCCACGGTGTCCGGCCGCTGCTCGGAGGCGGCCGGACACCCACCCAGACCCACAGCTGGCCGCCGCATCTGAGCCGGCGGCCGCGGCCGAGCCTCGTGTCCGCCTGGCACTGGCCGCACCGGACGGCCCGGCAGGAGCCGTCCCCACGGCCGGCCCGGTTCCCCGTGCCGGGCCGGCCACCCCACCGACCCCAGGAGCTCACATGGACACCCGCACCGCCGACGCCATCCGCCGGCACTCCGGTCGCGCTGCGATCGCCGCCAGGGCAACCCGGGTCGCCTGCGCCAGCATCTACACAGGCCGCGGCGATATACCGCCCTGGCGGGCTCGGGCCGCGGCATGGGTACTGCGCCGCGCCTACCGCCGCGCCAGGGCAGCGCACGCCGCCGCATCCCGCGCGGCCAGGCTCCTCGGGGCCGACCGTGGCTGATCGCCCGCGCGGCACCCTGCCCGTCACGGTGTTCCTCGCGGCCGTGATCGTCGTAGCCGTCGGGCAGGTGCGCGCGGGCGGCTGGGGATGGCTGGTCGACTGGGCCGCGATGGCCGTGGTGATGTCGCGGCTGCCGCGCGGGGTGGCTGTGGCCTTGGCGTGGCGAGCGTTTTCAGATAGTGATAAACCTCGATAGGGTGACACCGTGGCCAGCGCTGAGAGGGTTCGTTGAACCTTTAGGACAACTCCATCAGGGGGATGGGACCGCCCGACGCACGGTCCACGCAGCGGCCCCGCCGGGTATCAAGGTCCAGCTCGGCCTCCCGGCGGGGTCCCTCCTACTGGCCTAGCATGCGGCGGCAGCGACTTGCGTATCTGCGTCGTATATCGGACAATCGTTCTAGCTGTATTCAGCGGGCCGAGCAGGACCAGGCCCCCGACCCGGTCCGAGTTTCCCCACGACGACGGGCCGGGGGCACTGCCTTGTATACCGCGTAAATAGGTTGGGGCCTAGGGCATTAGGGAACATTTTCGGTCAGCGAATGACCAACATCAGGTTGCTCGCTCGAATCGGGTTTCTGCTACCCGGATTGCTACCCAGGCCCGAAACCACCGACTGGTCAACCTCGAGTGAAACAGGTGGAATCCCTGGTCAGGGATGGTGGGGCGAGTCGGGCTCGAACCGACGACCGGCGGGTTATGAGCCACTGGTTCAATGTGAGCGCATGTTAGCGAATGTGAGTCCATGTGAGTGTTGACCTGCGGTGACACTCACATTCGCTAACATCGGCTCACATGGACTCACATTCGCTAATCGGGTGATTCGGCTACCGGAAACGCTACCCTGCCGACCCGGTCCGCTGCGTCACGCAGCAGCTCATCACCGACATGCTGGTACCGCTTCGCCATCGTCGGCGTCGACCAGCCCATCACCGCCATCGCCACGATCGGGTCCACGTTCTCCTCGAGTAGGAACGTCGCCCCGGAGTGCCGGGCGCCGTGCAGCTCGATGTGCTCAACGCCGGCGTCTTGCAGGATCTGTTCCCATTCGCCCCAGTCAGTGCGGGGGTTGATCTGGCCGCCGAACTCGGTCGCGAACACGAAGCCTTTGTCCTGCCATTTCGATCCTGCCTGGTCGCGCTCGAGGTCCTGACGGAGCTTGTGGACCCTCAACTCGGCGACGACTTCGGCCGGTAGACCGAGCCGGCGTTCCCCCGCGCGCGTCTTGGTTCGCAGGGCTCGGTTGCTGCGACGCCGGCCGGTGCGGCGTCGCGTCTTCGACTGCTCCGGGACTTCGGGCTCTGGTTCCTCCACGATCAGTCCACCGATCCGTTGCGGGCACAGGCTCGCGTGCTTCATGCACCCTGGCGGGCAGACCGGCGGGCAGTACTTGTGCTTCGTGCACACGCCCCGTCGCCGTTGCGGGCAGCCACGGGCGTGCCCGGTGCAGTCTGGTGGACAGGGGGTACGGCGGATCCCGCGCTCGAGGTCGCTCGGGTACGTGGGTCGTTCGCAGTGCGGTTGCGCGCACGCTCGAGGGTTCGAGCAGCCATGCTCGTATGGTCCCGCGCAGGGCTCGGTCTTGCAATGTGGAGCCGCGCACCCGACCGGGTCGTCGCACCCGTGCCGGTACGGCCGGCGTTGGGCGTTGCCCTGGACGCTGATGATCCCGGTGTCCCAGTCGATGTTCGACCACTTGAGCCCCAGCACCTCGCCCTGCCGGAGCCCGAGGAACGCGATCCACCACCGGACGTGGTTACGACGCTGCTTGACGACTTCGATGATGCGGTGCACTTCGCTGGCGTCGAGCGGTTCGGGTTGCAGCGCGGGCCCGCCAGGGACGGCCGCGCCCTCCACCGGATTCGTTTTCACGTAGTTGTAGGACTTCGCCCACTTCATCGCGAGTCGCGCGGTCTCGTGCGCAAGCTTCACCGTCTTGCCCGACAGCCCTTCGCGCTCGAGCTTCGCGTACAGGTCCGTGAAGTGCTTCGGCGTCAACCCCGCCAGTGGCCACGCCCCGAGTCCCGGTTTCAGGTAGAGCCGGGACTTCGACTCGTAGATCGACAGCGTGTTGAACCCGGCTGTGAGGGGCGCGATTGTGGAAAGCCATTCGTCGAGCCAGTCCCCGAAGTTCGGGACCCGGCCAACCGACGGCACGGTGCCGTCGTCGGCCATGTCCTCCAGGTCGAGGACGATTTTCACCAGTGCTTTGCGGTCCTTGTGGCGGCGGTGCCGGCGGTCCGGTGTTCCATCTGGTTTGGTGCCGACGCGGACAAACGCGTGCCACCTGTTGTCGTACTTGCTGCGGAAAAGAGTGGTGACCGGTTCGCGCTCGGCCTTCGGGCGTCCCATGATGGTCCTAGTTGCTGTGGTGGGGGATGTGGTGCACGGTTGCCAACTGCTCGTGGGCCAACTTCTCCCGGATCTGCCGGTAGTCATGCGCTGCATTCAGCTGCGGGGCGAAGGCACGTTCGACGGCCTCGGTGATTTCACCGGTGGTCAATGCCTCGTGCAGTTCGGACCGGATGAGTCCTCGCATGCCACCGCCCGCGTCGAGGAGCTTGTCGATGTCGTTGAGGCGCTGGTGGAGCGCGGCCTGGCCGCGCAGTACCTGCCGGAGTGCGTGGAGCCCGAGGCTGGTGCTGCCGACGACGAGGCCGGCGAGTACTCCCCAGATCAGCCAGTGCCGAACGCCTGGTGGGATCGTGATGCCGGTGATGATGGCCTGTATCTCGGCGGTGCCGAGTACGAGGATGGTGATGGCGCTTGTGGCGCCGGCGGCGATGCTGATGCGCTGGTAGCCCGATGTGAGCATGGTGCGTCCTAGATGGATGTTCGTCCCCACGACGTGATCCCGGTCAGATATTGATCATGCGTCACATGATCACCACTAGCGGTCATACGTCCAGTTAAGACCGTGAGGACGTTTTACCCGGCTTTCTTGCCTGACTGGTCTGCAACCCCATCGGCCTGACCTGCATCCCCGGCGAGTTCGGCCTCGGCGCCGTAGATCAAGTACCGGACATGGGACCTCGCGACGTCACGGCGGTCCTTCGGGAGTCGGCTGACGACCTCGGCGAGTTCGGCGTACAGGGGATCGATGTCGAGGTCTTTGGGTTCCAGGACGCCGGCTCGTATGTAGAGCAGGGATCGGGGCATGTCCATGCCGTCGGCGAACTGTCGCAGCAGTGGGATGGCCGGCTTCACGACGCCGCGACGCCATTTTTGGATGGTCCGGTTGTCGACACCGGTGATCCGTTCGACGTCGGTGTTGCCGAGGCCGGCGAGGGTGAGCAGCTTGTCGAGGTATGTCGCGAAGGGCTGGTCGTCGTCAAGATGTTCGCTCACAAGCGCAACTTTAGACGATCGTTTGACGGACATGGCCACGACTGACTTTCGGCGTTTGGGCATGTCAGATGGGCGTGTCGGCGGGTATGAGTCCTTAGTGGGCGTATTGCGTAGTGCCGTAGCGATTCGCATGTAAGCGAAGCTACCCGATCGGGTGACACTCGGGGAATCAGCCGAACGGCCTATCTCGCTCGCATGCGAGCGAGATAGGCTATGGTCATGCCAGCACGATCCGCATCACGAAACCGGCGATACGTCCTCAACGTGACGCTGTTTTCCCAGCTCATGCGCAAGTATAACTGGGCAAGCAGTGCGGAGTGCGCGAAAGCGTTGAATCTGCATCACTCAGCAGTCGCTCGCTTGCGAGCGAAGCAATCAACCCCGACCTACCGGGTCGCCCGCGAGATGGCCGAGTTCTTCGACGTCCCGCACGACCTGCTGTGGATCCCCGAGGAGGAGTCATGACCCCCGAACTCCTGACCCTGGCCGAGGCCGCGCAACACGCCCGGCGTCACCCGCAGACCGTGCGGAAGTGGTGCCGAGACAACGAGCTGCCTCATCAGCGGCGCGGCAAGTACGGCTCGATCTACGTCTGGCTGACCGATCTCGACGCGTTCCTCGGAGCGCCGAGTGGCTGAGCAGCCCGGGCCGCGGCCGCCCTCCCGGCCAGGCACACCACCTCCACCGCCTGGGCCACCTCGAAAAATTCCATAGCGAACTAGACGTCCATCCGTGCGGTTGGGGAACCGGGGCATCACGGATGGCGCAGGGGTCGAGCACTGCTCCCCCTACTGGGCCCGCCCGTTCAAGGGGTTGGCGGGCGGGCCCACACAGACGGCGGGGATCTTCGCTCCGCTCGGGTCCGGCCCGTCACCTTGACGCGGTACCTGCGGGACGGACCCACCCGATCTCCCGGTCCGGTGATCCCATCTCACCCGCCCCCGATGAACCACACCGGGCCGGGACCCCAAGCTCCCCGATCAACCGATCGGGAGGAAACAAAACGGCCGCCGAGTACAGGCATACCCGGCGACCCCACAGGACACAACCGAAAGAGAGGGTCCTGATGAACACCATGGTAAAGGCTCCACCCGACACCTGCCCGGCCCCGGTGTGTGGCCGCGACTCGATCGACCTGACCCACCCGGGCCGCGAGCACCGGATGGAAGGCGACTACCACGTCTGGCTGGGCCAGCACTCCGTGATCGTCCTGGACTGCCGCGACGGCGAGCCCTCGGTCTACCGCGTCCCGAAAACGGTGTCGTCATGACCGCCGTCATCACCGCCGCGGCCGTCTACGTTGCCGCTTCCCTGGCCGTGGTCGCGTGGCCGCTGGCCGAGCTGGCTCAGACGTGCCGCCGCTTCCCCCGCTACATCGGTACTCACCGGGTGGGCGGTGCGTCATGACCGTCGACCACCGGCCCGACGCCCACGCCCTCATCGGCGGCTGGGAACACATGTCGAAAGCCCGCGGCAGCCTGCACGTCTGGGCCGAGCGCGAAGAGATGGACAGTGACGCTGCTGTCGCCGCTGGCGAGGCTGCGATCGAGGAGATTGACGCCGCGATCGCCGACCTGATTGCCGTCAAGAAGCGGACGGCCGGCGAGTTGGCGGACTTCTTGTCCACCGGGGACCACGGGTACCGGGCGGACTGGGTCGTGCACCTGCACCAGGAGACCCGGGTTGTCGTGCCCGGGCAGCCGAGCGGGGACGCCGCGCGCAGGGTCGCGCGGTTGCGGTTCACGGCCGGCGACTGGGGCGACCTGAACACCAAGGAGTTGCCGCCGTCGTTCGGGTTCGTGGCCCGGATGACCAGTTCAGACCGGGAGGACATGTGAACGCCCTCGACGTGGTTTACCTGCTGCTGCTCGTGGTCGCCGGCGCCGCCGGCGTGGCGATCTACGCGTACTTCAACGACCGGAGGCAGCGATGAAACCCCGAACGCTGGCCATGGCCGCCGCCACCGAGTACGTCGAGACCCTGCTGGCCGCGGTCGATCTGGCTCACGGCATCGCCCGCGCCACGCGGCTGCTGAGCGAGCTGGACGACGAGACCGCGGACCGGTTGCTGCGCGAAGCCCTCGACGACCCCGAGACCTGAATCCTCCCGCCGGAGCGGGGCCCAGCTGAGGGGGATGGGCCCCGCTCCACTTAGACACATTGGAGCATCGCATGAGCATCATCGACATCCCCGAAGGGTTCCACGACCTAGATGCGTGGCTGGCCGAGCAGCGCGCCGAGGACGCCGCCACCGGCAGCACCGTGCTGGCCGCGTACACGGGCCCGACCGTGTCGGTCGACCGGACTGGTGCGTACCGCGCCACCGCCGGCACCATCCGCAACCGCACGAAGCGGGGTGCGGCGTGACCCTGAAACGACACGAGCGCACCAGCTCCACCGGGAAGACCTGGCACTACTACA
>Ga0105028_100036_pt1 | contig 15238 bp, 12 predicted proteins | sample RS_106metaG_FD_91478 | JGI IMG/M metagenome (GOLD analysis project Ga0105028, IMG submission 91478) | Switchgrass associated microbial communities from Austin, Texas, USA, to study host-microbe interactions - RS_106 metaG | ecosystem: Host-associated > Plants > Roots > Rhizosphere | place: USA...
GAGGCGTCCTCTAGAAGTAAAAGCCCAAGAAATCTCAGTGCGCTCAGTCGTGAGTTTGACTTCGGCACTGGAAAGCCTGAGTAGCATGCAGATCGCCAAGACCAAAAACAAAGTGCTGATCAGTAACCAGTTTTTCGATGAAGTCTGGAATATTTATAAACAAATCCGTGTCGATGTGCTGTTTAACTTCGGTCGTACCGAGGAACAAAAACCGATCGACAAGGAACTCCTCATCCTGATCACCGCCAAAGGCGGCCTGAGTGGCGACATCGACCAGCGGCTGATTCGCAAAGTCGTCGAGCGCTACGACGAGACAAAAAATGATGTGCTAGTTATCGGTCACCACGGTGCACTCAAACTCAAACAGTCACACGTCGATTACAACTACTATTTTGACCTGCCGGAAAAAGACTACATCAACGTCGATCCGCTGATGGACATTATCAGAAAGTATGCCAAGAGCCGTATTTTTTACCAAAACTATATCTCGCTGAGCCAGCAGGAAATCAAAGACGTCGATTTGAGCGAAGTGGTTTCACGCAAAGGTCGTGTGGCCGATTTGTCGACGGTGTCGAGCGAGCTCGTGACTGAAAAAACTTATATCTTTGAGCCGAGCTCGTACCAGGTAGCAGCATACTTGGAAAACTCAATTTTGCGTCTCACGATTTCGCAGTTCATTTACGATAGCCGCTTGGCGCAGGTGGCGAGCCGCTTCAAAGCGATGTCCGCGGCCAAGGAGCGCTCGATGGATACTGCGGCCGAGCTGCATACCGAATACAACCGCGCAAAACGTACCCAGGTCGACACTCGACTCAAGGAAAGTCTCGCAGGTCTCAAGAAAATTCGTGCAGGGGGTGAGGAATGAGCGAAACAGCCTACAAAAAAGGTATGGTCCGGAGCCTGAAAGGCCTCGTCATCAAAGTCCAGTTCATCGAGGACATGCCGGATCTCAACGAAATGCTGTATGTCGACAATGAAAAGAAATCGCCGTTGCTGGTGAGCAGCTTGGATCACGGCGATATTGCAGTCTGTCTGAACATTGGTGGTGATTACAGTATTCAAAAGGGCGACGTCGTCACCCGTAGCGGCCGCAGCCTCGAGATTCCCGTCGGCGAGGCAATGATTGGCCGCGTGTGGGATGCCATGGCCCGACCGATCGATGGCAAGCCGCAGCTCGAACAGGCTGTATTGGACAAGATGCCAAAGCGTCCGATATTCGCACCAGCTTTTCAGGAAACCAGCCTCGAGAGCCGCCCGGATGAAGTGCTCGAGACAGGGCTCAAAGTCCTCGACTTCTTTACCCCATTCGTAAAGGGCCGCAAGATCGGTATCGTCGGGGGTGCCGGTGTGGGCAAGACGGTGCTGACAATGGAGATTATCAACAACGTTGCCGAGGGCTCGGGTGCGATCAGTATGTTCGCCGGTATCGGTGAGCGTATTCGCGAGGGTCACGAACTCTACAAGACGTTGGGTGATAACGATCTACTGAAAACTACCGCCATGTTCTTTGGCCAGATGAATGAAAACCCAGTGCAGCGTAGTTTGATCGGCTTGTCTGCCATTACGCTTGCCGAATATTTCCGCGACGACCAGAAAAAGGACGTGCTGCTGTTCGCCGACAATATGTATCGCTACATCCAGGCACGCAACGAGGTCTCGACCATCATCGACCAGACCCCGGCTGAGGGTGGTTACCAGCCAACTGTCTTTAGTGATGTCAAAACGTTCCAGGATCGCCTGGCGAGTAACGCGAACGGCTCGATTACGGCACTGCAAACGATCTACGTACCGGCTGACGACTTGTCCGACCCGGCGGTGCAGATGATCCAGCACGAGCTTGACTCGACTATCGTGCTCTCGCGTGCGGTGGCGGCCCAGGGCATCCGTCCAGCGGTCGATATCCTGATGTCAAAATCGAGCCTGCTGACTCCTGAAATCGTTGGCGAACGCCACTATGATCTGGCAACCCGTGCAACGGCGATTTTGCAAAAGTACGAATCGTTGAAAGGGATCATCGCCATTATCGGTGAATCCGAGCTCTCGGCTGAGGACCGTGATGACTACGGCAAAGCAAAACAGTTGATTGAATTTTTCAAGCAACGCTTCAATGTGATGACAAAAGTGACAGGCGTCGAGGGCGAGCACATGACACGCGAGCAAACCTTGGACGGTGTCGAAGCGATTATCGGCAAAAGCGAGACGCAGGACACGAAACTGGGCGAATACGCTGAAAAGAGCCCGGTTGCGGCCGCTGTCGCCGATGCTGCCAAAGAAGCTGAAAAATCGACGTCGACAGAGAGAAGAAGATAATGGCAGATGAGGCAACAAAAGTAGAGGAGACCCAGGCCGAGCAGCCAGCCCCAGCGTCCAATGGCAAACCGTCCATGGCCATCAAAGTCTATGCTCCGTTCAAGGTCTACTACGAAGGCGAGGGCTACAGTATCAGCGCTGTGAACGCGACCGGTCCGTTCGACATCCTACCGCACCACCATAACTTTATATGTATGCTCGTTCCCTGCGAGGTGGTTATTGATACTCCAACAGGAAAAAAGAACATCAAAGTATCCCGGGCGCTTATGCACGTCAAAGCCGATCGTGTCGCGGTGTTTGTCGATGTTTAGTTCGTGACGAAATAGTCGAACGCAAACGACTGGTTTGACGGTGCTGCAGTGTTTGTGCAGATGCTGAACTCATTTGGCGTGCGGTTGACATAGTATTGCAACTGTCCGGCAGCCGCGCCGACAGGGCTGACTATGACGCGTGGTTGTTTAGGAAATTTTTCTTGGAATGTAATCGTCACAAAACAACCTGGCGAAGGTCCGGCCCCACTGTTGAGGTTAACGGTGCCTGCAGTATCAGAGCCGTTGACCGAGGCTGAGCCACCACTGCCCAACACGCCGGCATTCACGCTGCGGCTCGGCGAAGGTCCGGTAAAGCTGATGTGATTTGGTACCTCTAGCACGGCATTGCCGCTCAGGATGAGATTGGTGACGGTAATCTTTGAAGCAGTCATCGGACCGCTAAACGACGATGCCCCGGATACATTCAAATCGCGCAATGTCGTGCTGCCCTGGATGGCCGTATTGGTCGCAACCTGCAGGCTGTTGATCTGTGCTTCGCCCAGGTTCGCGCTGCCTGAAATCGTGATGCTTGGACCCTGGATACTGCCGCCGCTCTGGATGTTGCCTGCCACGTTTAAGTTACCTCGTGCCAATGTCTGTCCGGCGATGATTGCGTTGCCTTGGATGGTGAGGGTTTGTGAAGAACTACCAACTGACACGTCGGTGTTGGCGAGCTGTTTGAGCGCGTCCTGCGTGAGCGGCTGAGTAGCCAGGCTTGGCTCTGCCGGTCCTTTGGCGCTGTTCAGGTAGTTGACGACCGCGATGGCACCACCGACGGCGACCAACAGCCCCATGCCCAGGAAGTAGACGTTCACTTTGCGAAAGAATCTCTTGATCGGTGAGAGCTTTTTCTCGGCTGGTTGGTCCGCTGGTTTTGCATCGCCAGCAGCGACTTGAGCGGCCTGCTCCTGCTCCAGATCTTCAGGGGTACGGCTCAGCGCATCAGCCGGAGCTTCAGGCTCCTGCTTTGGCGGCTGATTACCGTCGGCCGGTGGGGTGTTCTTGTCTGGCTCCATAGTTTTATTTTTAGCTTATGCTTCTTGAGTCTAAGCTTACTATATAATTATCCTTATGCAAAAGAGGGGACTGCGGCGGTTAGCGAAATTGCTGGCAATGGCAACATGTTTTGCTGGCATTGGCACGAGTGCCGTCTGGGCCGTTTCCAGTTCGCCCAACTACCAGGTGACCGAAACAGAATTCGGTGCCACGTCAGCCAACGAAACCTGCTCGGGCCAGTACTGCGCACGTGCCTCGATCGGCGATGTGACGGGCGGTAGCGACAGCAAGAGCAGCGGTAGCTCGGCAACGTTCGGCTCCATCACGAGCGACGAGCCGCTACTAGAGGTGATCGTCGATCCCGGTGAATCAAACCTGGGCACACTGACCACAGAACAAACTGCGACCAAAACCATGGTCGTGCGCATTCGCAACTATTTGAGCAACGGCTATGTCTTGCAAATCACCGGTAATGCACCGAAGTATGGCAATCACACGCTGGCAACGCCATCGACGCCGACCGCATCAGATCCAGGTACCGAGCAGTTTGCGCTCAACGCGGCGGATAACTCAACGCCGAATGTCGGGGCGAGTCCGGTGCAAGTGCCGTCAAATGAATTTAGCTTTGGTGAAGTAGAGGACGACTACAAAACCGCGAACTTGTTCCAGTACATCAGTGGGGATGTCGTGGCACGCAGCACCCAAGCCTCTGGGCAAACCGACTATACCATAAGCATGATCGTCAATATCTCAAACGCCACGCCAGCCGGTCACTATTCAGGTGATTTCTCGGCGGTGGTGATACCGTTTTACTAGAGTTATTTCAGGACTTTGCGGGCTACTGAAACCAGTTCGCTCATAGGAGTGGAGTTGGGTGCTGATTTGACGCCGTAGCTCACGATAATCCACTTTTGCCCATCCAGGACGTTTAGTTGCCCGTTCGTTTTGTTGAAATAGGCACTCTCGCCCAAGTCTTTGACTGTCTCGACATCATTATTTGATTTGGCGGTTGCAAATTCAGTTTTGTTTTTCTCGACGCCGCTATCGTAAACAGCAGAACGAACGGCGAGCGCCACGAATTTCATATCCTCAGCTTTTTCATTGAGGTCGCTGTAGCTGCATTTGCTGGTAGCGACATCACCATCTACCACAGGACTATTTTTATCGACGCCGTTTACTTTGTCGCCCAGCAGGTCTTGCGCCTCAGTAGGGGTCAACAAATCACAGGCTTTAACAGGCTGGTAAGTGTACTTCAGCGAAGAATTATCGTACAAAAACATCGCAACCAGCATACCGATGACCAGCACGCCCAAGCCGATTCGGATGCCGGTAGAAAATTGTTTTTTGTGGTTGGCGACGTAGTCTTTTAGGGCTTGTAGATGTTTCTTCATGATTTAACCGCAGTATAACAGCAGCCTTACTCATTCGTTTAAATTTATTATCTGTGAAGTTTTCCACAATGTTGTAATAAGCCTATTGCACAAACCATACTGCTAATGATAAAATTCGCGATGTAACCCCTATACAGGGAACAAAAACAAAAAGTAATAAAGGAGAGATATGAGAACGTATACGTTCAAATCAATTGCTCGGCGCGGGACATCGCTTGCTGCAGTAGTTGCTCTTGTTGCGACAACAGTGTTGCCGTCAGGGGTTGCTTTTGCGGATGCGTTGAACCCGCTGACCGAGCGTAGTTTGACGCTATCTAGTGGTTCGCCAGGTTGGAGCTACTTGGATGCATCGGGTAACGCTACATACGCACCACCAAACAGCGGTGCCAACGGTAGGAAAACTGGTAACACGTTTGGCTTTCGTGTCAGCTCAGATGCTACAGTAAGGGGATTCTCGTTCCAGTACTGCACAACGTCCGCAGGTAACTGCTTAGGACCTGGTGACATTCCTTTCGCTGGTACAGCTGGTAGCTACACGCGTGATGCTAACAACCAGACTCAAATCGACGCCCAAAAAAGCGACCTTGAGGTTGTGACCGCAACTCCATCGGAGGTCTCGGGCACTACCTTTACCGCAAACTTTGATGCAGCCGCTGGTCAGCCAAGCAGTGCCGCTAACGTACCAAGTGCCGACAATAGTGAAGGTAACTTCATTGTTCTCACCAAGGCAAATGTAGGAGACAACTGGGCACCGAGCTCTGGTTGGACGATGGCTGCAGATGTTAATCAGACTAACGGCGGTAGTGCCGGTACTGTTCTTGATGGAACTTCCACGGGCAAGAATAACTACATCACACTTACCAACGCCACTGGAGTTGATCTTGATCCAGGTAGTTACGTAAAGATCATCTTCTTTGGTACTGACACTAACTACATGATTAACCCAGGTTCAAGTTGGTTCTTCGCTAAGCTCAATACGTGGGATAGTGCAACAACTACAGACTTCGTACCTGGCAACTCGCACAATATCGATGGTGGTGTCACGGTCGCAAACGTGATGAACCGATCGATCGAAATCCAGACGAAAGTCTTGGAAACCATGGATTTCTCTGTTGGTACAGTTGACCCTAACACCCTTGATAGCACTGGTGGTGCAGGTAGCCAGTTTGGGCTTGCGACCGGACGAACAAAGCACGGTGTCTGTGATCCAGTTGTGACGGGTATGACAACAAACTCAACAACACCGAATGTTCTGCAGATGGGTAACCCTGATGGCGAATTCTCGCTGGAAACCTTGCATACCTACAGTACCCATTCCTTCTGGCGCCTGAGTTCCAACTCTAGTGCTGGTGCATCAGTCTACTACTCGGGTGTAACTCTATCTAACACCGTGAATGACCAGATTGAAGCAATCGGTACAACTGCTGAATCACCAACTCCTGGTACCGAGCAGTTTGGCCTAGCCCTTGATAATGGCGATGATACGACTGCAGGCTCCGATTACTTCGTGAGCTACGACAAAGAGCGTCAAGCAGGCCATATTTACCAAAACGGTGCAGATAACGCCGTAGGCGGCCTACATACTGCGTCACTAGCGGCAGACGATGCTAGCACTAACGGCAGTTGGCACGATCCACGCCTAGCACCACTACTTCCAGCAACTGGATATGGTAACGGAACGGGTATCGTCAACACTGACTTTGATGGTGACCCAGACGACGACAATGTCACTGATACGGAATTCGCCTTTGATCCTGACTCCACCTTGGTCCCAGCGCTGCTGGCATCAGAAAGTGACCAAGTTGTCGACTGTGTAACTGGTAAGGTTCGTTACATCGCAAACATTGCTGCAACGACCCCAGCTGGTATCTACACAACCAAAATCAACTACATCGCAGCTCCTCAGTACTAGACTTAGTACCTGATCGAAGCGGTATAGCTTGATAATTAAAACCGACCCACTACGGGTCGGTTTTAATTGTTTTTTCAGAAACTTAGCATTATTGTGATGATATAGGCTAAAAAAAGGGGGGCTATGGGAGTAGGTTTTAGAAAAATAAAAGGTTCGTATAAACGCAGCCGATATTTTCTATTAGCAATGTTGCTAGCGCCGACATCATTGTTGGGAAATATACCTAATTCAGATACGGCACATGCTGCGATAGGGTCGATTACCCAATATACCGCACCCACAGCAGACGCATTTCTCAATGATATTACTCTTGGCCCAGATAACAACATTTGGTACACCGGCGTCGGTCCCACCATTAACACACGCATAGGCAAAGTTACGACATCTGGTAGCTTTACGGAGTATCCGAACAGGACAGTTAACGGTGGCCCCGGGGCGATATCAAAAGGCTCAGATGGCAACATTTGGTATGGTGATGGGACTCGTATAGTTAATGTAACAACGTCCGGAGTCGTACTTGGTCAATACCCCGTACCAAGTGGTCGTTCCCCTGTAAGTATGACACTTGGGCCCGATGGGGCAGTGTGGTTTCCGCTATCGGGCGGCAATAGGATTGGTAAAATCACTACTACAGGTTCAATCACGGAGTATTCGATTGGTGTTGGGGGCGTAGCGGCGGATATAACAGCTATCGCTACTGGCCCAGATGGCAACCTGTGGTTCACAGCAGGACGTACAGGCTCCACCACGGGTAACGCGATTGGTAAGATCACTACTTCGGGAACGTATACAATTTATCCACTCTCTACATATAATGCATACCCCCAAGGCATCACCGCCGGCTCGGATGGTAATTTATGGTTTACCGAGTCGAGTGCTAGTAAAGTTGGTAAAATTACTACCTCCGGAGCTATAACAGAGTATTTAATTCCGACTTCTGGTGGTGGAGCTCAAGGTATTGCTGCGGGATCCGATGGTGCGCTCTGGTTTACGAGAGAAAAAGCTGGCAAAATTGGACGGGTCACTACTTCTGGGGCTTTTACAGAATACGCTGTCCCAGGTGCTATAACTACAGGAATTGAGCATATTATTACCGGCCCTGATGGTGCGGTGTGGTTCTTAGATTGGGTCCACGATAAGATTGGTAGGGTGGCAACGGAGCTATCCAATCAAACGATTAGCTTTACTTCTACGGCACCAACCAACGCAGTCATCGATGGCCCAATCTATACTCCAACTGCATCAGCAACCTCAGGTTTATCGGTAGCAATAACCATTGATTCGTCTTCGTCGAGCGTATGCTCAATTGACGGCTCTGGAGCTGTTAGTTTCCAGGGAGCGGGTACCTGTACACTTAACGCCAACCAGGCTGGCGATGCAGACTACAACCCGGCCCCGCAGGTACAACAGTCATTTAGCGTATTGCCCGTAGATGCAGACACTTCGGTTTCGCTGGATTGCCCCTCGGTCGTCTCTGTTGGCGTAACTGTAACATGTACGATTACAATATCTAACGATGGGCCTGCGGCAGCCGAGGATGCTAGCCTAACAGCGCTCTTCTCTGACTCGTTCAGTAATGCCTCACTCTCAGGCGGTGGGGTATTGTCGGGGCAGTATATAACTTGGTCAACCCCTTCACTTGCTTCTGGAGCTTCCACAACACTCACCTTTAGCGCGACTGCGATTGCATCTACAACTGGGAAGGCACGCTTCAATGCCGCCTTGCTCCAAACTAGCCCCGACCCGGATAATTCTAACAATATTGTCGACGCCACCGTGGCGATATATCAGTAAGCCAATCAGGCCCACTGCTACGTGTAGGGCGTGTAGTCTTGTACAATAACATCAATGCTACACGCAATACACAAATTCTATCGAGCACATCTGCACCTCCACTGGTGGCGGAGTGTGTTTTCTGAGGAAGTGCTGGCGCTATTCCTGATCGTATTTGTGTTTGTTTCGCCAGTAGCGGCTGCAACTCGTTTCCAGGAACGAGGTTTGTTCACACAAAGCGCTATTCCGGGTGCAACTACGTCATATACGGTATCCTTTCGTTACGTAGGCACCGACCCGGTCGGGTCGGTTGATATGCTGTTCTGTATTAACCCGATTCCAGAAGATCCGTGTGTAACACCACCCGGACTCGATGTTTCAAACGCCGTGTTGAGCAGTCAGACGGGCGAGACCGGATTTTCGATATCGTCAAAGTCTGCAAATCATATCCTGCTATCTCGCGACCCAACGGCCGTTACTACTACAGCTGGGATATCGTCGTATACATTCGATAACATGGTAAACCCAACGGATACTAAAAAGTCGTTCTCTATTCGTTTGCGCAGTCATGGATCAACAGATGCTACGGGTACGTTACTTAACTTTGGTTCGGTGAAAGGCCAAGTAACAAACAGTATTGTCATTGAAACGCAAGTTCCACCAACCTTGGTGTTCTGCCTAGCCCAGCAGGTCGAAGAGGGGTGTACGGATACAAACGACACCTACTACACCGACATGGGTGAATTAGAGCCGCAATCTACGCTGGTCGCAAGGTCCCAGATGGCGGTGGGCACCAATGCAACCGCGGGCTTTGTCATCACTGCGAATGGTTTACCACTAGCTGCCGGTACGAGTGTTATTAATGGGCTGACTTCACCGACCGAGAGTCAACCTGGCACCAACCAGTTTGGCATTAATTTGGTGGCAAATAGTGAACCAGCGATAGGTATTGATCCAGAGGGCGACTGGACAAACGCCGTGCCGTCCCCGGACTATGCGGTGCCGAACAAATTTAAATACGTGCCGGGTGACGTTGTAGCATATTCGCCAAACGTCAGCTTGATGAAAAAGTTCACCGTCAGCTATATTACGAACGTCAGTGATAGCTTACGCGCAGGTGTGTATAGTACAACGATCACATTCATAGCCAGCGGACGATTCTAATGTTACAATACTGCTAATACTTATATAGTGAAGATAAAACATGAGGAAAAATAGACGATGAAACGTTTGCAGGGCATCGTTTTGACCGCACTTGCGGTTTTGGTAACTGTTGGATTTTTGCCCGCCCCGTCTGCATCAGCAGCAGCGTCATCTGCATCACTGAGCATTGTCCCCAAGAAAAACTATGTTATTGAGCCGGGTAAGTCAGTCAAAGACAAGCTAACTATTCGTAATCTTGATACTACACAGCCGCTTGATTTGACGCTACGAGTAGTTGATTTCACATTTACAGATGACGGCGGTACGCCTAAGCTGTTCCTGGCTGAGGATGCACCACAAACTACCTGGTCGCTTAAACCATTCCTGACTGTGCCTAAAAATGTTTCAATTCCTGCAGGTAAAAGCCAGACTCTGGATATGAGCGTAGCGATTCCTGCTAAGCATGGTGCAGGTAGTTACTATAGTGCCATCATTTACTCATCTGGTGCTCCAGAGGGGGGTAACGTTGGACTGAGTGCATCCGGGGTGACATTAGTTTTTACTACCATTCCAGGGCAGGTCAACGAAGATCTAAAGCTGGAGAAGTTCGGTGCCTATGCTCCCGCCACAGCCCAGTCGAAAGCACATTATTCCTACTTCAATCTGAATGAACCATTACAGATGGCCTATACCTTGAAGAACAACGGTAACGTCACAGAGGCGCCAGTCGGGAGTGTCACTCTAAAAAACATGTTTGGCAAAGAATATACGATCACCGACCTCAATCCGAATAGCTCACTTGCGCTGATCGGTCAATCACGTACATTTACGAGTTGTATCAAGCTCAAGGAGCAAGCCGTTGATTTTAATGGAGGGAAAACCGAAGCAAAGCAATGTACTTCGCCAGGGCTGTGGCCTGGTTTCTACAGCGCCAAAATCGACCTCTTTTACGGCCAAAACGGCAACCTGACCAAAGAAGTCCACGGTACCGCTAGTTTCTGGTACCTGCCGGCTTGGTTCCTAATCGTTGTATTCATCCTGCTGCTCGTCATCGCCTACTTTGTCTGGCGAGTCGTCCGTGCGGTCAAAGGCCACCAGCGCGGCTACACCAAGAAGCCTTCTTTCCGTCGCCGCTAACCTGACCCCTTTTGTATGCGCCGTTGGCACGCTACAATAAGCGTTAACATGATACGCGAGATTCGTTTCAACGTACGACGCACGCTCCTGGCCTTGGTCGCGGTGTGCACGTTGGTGCTGTCTGTGAGTCCGCTACCGGTCGGGGCTATTACTCCATTGCCGACTCCCGATCCGAAACCCGGCTCGTACGGTTTGGAAGCGATCAAAAAACAACCACCACCAACGGTGGGCGCAACTATCACAACTCCGGGCAATGGCGCATCATTCAACTCATCCCCAATTACCGTCAGCGGTATCTGCCCAAATGAACTATTAGTGCAAATCCATAACAACGGCGTCATGGTCGGTTCGGTCATGTGTGAAAACGGCAGCTTCAGCCTAGAAGTAAGCCTGTTTGCGGGCACGAACGAACTGACTGCCCACGTCTACGACTGGTTGGACCAGACGGGACCCGTGTCGAACATCGTGACGGTGAACTATACCGATACGAACTTTACCGAATTTGGTTCGCAAATCACCCTGACCAGTTCGTACGGCCGTCGATCTGCTGCGGCTGGCGTGCAGCTGGAGTGGCCGCTGCAACTCTCCGGCGGCACCGGTCCGTATGCGTTCAGTATCGACTGGAACGACGGTCCTAGCACGGAACTGAAAAGCCAATCACTGCCAGGCCTGGTAGAGGCCGCCCACACGTACAAAAAAGCTGGTATTTACCCGGTTAACGTCAAAGTAACTGACGTAAAGGGTGTGACAGCGTTCCTGCAGGTCACGGCGGTAGCAAATGGCCAGGTAGACAACACAGCCAAAGAGAAAAAAGACAGCACGCCTGCCGCACAAGTCCTCTGGGTACCGACCGCAGTTTCATTCGCGCTATTGATACCGTCATTCTGGCTGGGACGCCGCAGCCAGATGGTTTCAATACGCAACAAAATGCTCCGTGAACGCGACGCGTATGGTCAGAAAAAGCACTAGTTTTGACAATAAAATAAAGATGCTTGATTAAGCCTCCTCTAAAGCATAAGCTTAAAGTATTAAATAGGGAGGGTGGTATGAGACGCAACGTAAGACCAACCAAGTCTTATAGACACGTAGTTCTTTTATTTGCAGCGGTCGGCGCACTAATAGTAGGGATTTTTATTCCACAAGCTAACGCAATGGTATCGAATTATAGCGATGTCAGTCCGCGCATTTCTGGAACTACAGATACTGAGCAAGCAAGGCTATGGAGCCCCCACTCCGTAAGTGGCGATGGACGCTATGTGGTCTTTTCAAGCGATGCGACAAATTTTGTTGCAAACGATACGAATGGTACGACCGACGTCTTTGTAACAGATACTCAAACCAGTACGGTTACAAGGATTAGTGTTTCAACAAGCGGCATGCAAGCGAATGGATATAGCTCGTATCCATCAATAAGTTATAGCGGACGTTATGTTGTTTTCACGTCTGTGGCGGATAACTTAGTGGCAGGTGTGACAGGGTCGTCCACACATACCTATATACGAGATTTGGTGAATAATACCACAACTCTTGTCGATACCTCTGCAAGCGGCAGCGTTAACGATCGCGGTTCCGTGAGCCCAAAGATCTCTGCTGACGGAAGATTCGTAGTGTTTGCATCCAACGGAACAAATTTAGTTCCTGGGGTACCTTCTTATATTTCCCAAATATATGTAAAAGATATGCATACCGGTGCAATCAAAGCCCTAAGCAGGACTAGTACTGGCGTTACGGGTAACCAAGATAGTAACAGTCCCGATATTAGCTGTGATGGAAATACTGTCGCATTTACCTCTAAAGCCACAAATCTTGGAGTTCCGGACGGCCAACAGGGTCGATGGGATATAATCGTTGTTAACTTAGGGTGGAGCGGTGATGAGCTCGGGGCTATTACGTCAAGCACAGACTGGGGAGCTATAGAGGGGTCTGCCCAGGTCTCGTGTGATGGGAACGTGGTTATGTTCACTTCATCATCAACTAATGTCGTTCCTCCCGGTACACCATTTGGCTATTTAAATGTCTATCAGTACAATCGGCTAAATAGTAATGTTATTCAAGTCTCGTTAGGCAACGGTAATACACAGCCGAATACACCTCAGCAAGGTCTAAGTATACGTGCATCAATGAGTGGTGATGGTAGATATGTTGCATTCTCGAGTGCTGCAACTAATGTAGATACAACCTACCCCAATGTATCTGGTGATGGGTCATATGGCAGTATATATATACGAGACACAAAGAAGTCAACGAGCGAAACTGCGACGATCTTACCAAATGGACATAGATCTGGCTGGGCATCTGCTGGTGAACCGGTGTCCATGAGTGGCGACGGCAGTAAAATAGTCTTTGCCTATTCAGTTCCTAACACATACAATACATATCGATCTTTAGTAAGTGGTTTAAATTCTGGTTCTCCCTCTTTCTCGTATAGAGACATCTTCAGTGCTGAAACAAATCACTGAGGTGCTATGTAGCGTCTGTGGAAAACTCCTGCAAAAGGGTATTGACAAGCATGAGCACTATCGTGATACACTGAGCTCGTCTAGAGACAAAACAAATACATATTAAAAAAGGACGTGAGGAGAAAAAAGGGATGAGATCCTTTAAGTTACTTTTCGACCGCCAAACGCGGTATATAGTCGCTGCGGCTACATTGCTGCTGGCTACTTTTATACCTGTTCTGGCCTCGGCTGCTCAGTTAACTGAGCGTTCGATTGCGTTAAGCAGTTCATCGAAAGATGCAGATAACGTATCATATGAAGTTAAATTCACTACAAGCGCAGTCGCAGGTGCATTCGTCATGGAGTTTTGTAGCAATACTCCGTTGCTAGGTGAGGCCTGTACTGCCCCAACCGGCTTTGATGTATCGGCAGCTACGGTTGCCGGCTTTACGCACGACACCACTGGCGACAATACGGCCGCGAACAGGTATACCGCTACAGGTACCATTAGCTCCGGTGCTAACACAATTACCTTTGTGGGGGTTGATAACCCAACGGACGCAGGCGCACTATACGCACGTATCGTTACCTATACTGACGGTACAGACGCTGCTGGCTACACTACGGCAAACCCTGACGTAGTCGATACTCACATCGACGATGGTGGTGTTGCCATGTACATTACTGATTCAGCTAGTGTATCGGCGGCAGTTCTGGAAAGCATGATTTTCTGTGTAGCAAAGGTCGCGCCTACTGCAGACTGTGCAAACGCAGCAGCTAACCCACCAGTGCTTGAGCTCGGTGAAGATGTTGGTGGCGGTGTTATAGCGCTTACCCCTACAGTGTTAAGTACAGGCAGTCTTTTCACCCAGATTTCAACAAACGCAGCAACGGGTGCAATTGTTAATCTGAAAAGTAGCGCAACAGACTGTGGTGGTCTGCTCCGCGCTGGCGCACCGACTGAATGTGATATTGCACCTGCAGGTACGACAGGTACATTCGCCGCCGGTGCTGCGAAATTCGGTGTAAAAGCTGCTGCTGTAGCTGACCCTGTTGGCGCGACAAGTCCAAGCGGAACGTTCCAAGTAAAATCAGGTGGTACCTATAATGGTACTGACTACAGGATCAACGGCGTCGCCGATAACTCGGCTGGTGTCACTAGTACCTATGGTGATCAGTTCCTCGATACTGCTGGTGCTCCAGTAAACAACAGGAACATGGAGCTTACCTTTGCCGCAAGTATTGCTAACAATACACCTGCAGGTAGGTATTCAGCGGACCTCAGCTTAATTGCAACAGGCAAGTTCTAAACTTCCTCGTAAAAGTCAAAACACCTCCTCAATAGGGGGTGTTTTGTTATGTAAATAAGTGCTTGTAAACACAAGTGTATCTGTTATGATTAAAAGTAATCACAATAAATGGGAATTGGTGTGTTAGCAACACAACGTGTGAAAACAAATCTTTGGAGGGTATTAGCGTTCGCTGTAGCGGTCGTTGCTGTGTCATTTTTCGTGAGTTCGCAGTCTTTTGCGGCAACTAATACGGCTAATGTGCTCAAAGTTTCCCCGGTTCGCTCTGATATCGCTATTAAACCAGGCGAGAGTAAGACCGTAGAAACGGTCGTTACCAACCTGACAGACGCACCGATATCGGTACATGCGGTCACCAACGACTTTATTGCTGGTGACGAGCGCGGTACACCTGCTCTCATCCTGGATGAGAACAAGTTTGCTCCTACACACAGTTTGAAACGCTTCATGGGGCCGTTATCTGACGTGACAATTCCTGCAAAAAAGGCACAAAAAGTAAACGTCGTTATCACTGTAC
>Ga0105028_100038_pt1 | contig 14989 bp, 16 predicted proteins | sample RS_106metaG_FD_91478 | JGI IMG/M metagenome (GOLD analysis project Ga0105028, IMG submission 91478) | Switchgrass associated microbial communities from Austin, Texas, USA, to study host-microbe interactions - RS_106 metaG | ecosystem: Host-associated > Plants > Roots > Rhizosphere | place: USA...
CGTTAATGTTGATACTCGTCGCGTTAGGGGTAGCGGCCTTTTTCTCGTCGACACGAGGTGAGAATGAAAATGAGCTGGTGGTTTTCCCTTTGGCGACGTTGAGCGCGTCGAGCCGGTCAAAATTGGTATAGACATTATGTGGTGCATAGCGATCGGTTGCCCGCCAGTACGTGCCGGCATTAAAGAATTGGTCAAGATCGGTCCCATAATTGCCTGAGCGGATCATTTGCAATGCCTTGGCACTGCCACCGATGTGCGCGACGGCGGGATCAAACCCAGCAGCCCATTCAACGTAATATGGCCGGACAGAGCGGACCGGGCCAATGAGTCCCGGGCGTGATTCCTGGTAGAGTGCGATAAATCGGGTAATACCACCCTCGGCGATGGCTTCGAAGACGACACCGGCGTCCTTGAGGCCGGATTGTGGCCGAGCGTCAGGGCTATTCTCGATCATGATAGCGGTGACTGGTTTTTTCGTCGTTGCTTCGTCAGGAACTTCAGTACCAGTCAATGGTGAGTAGAATTTCACCGGTTCAGGCTTTTTTTGTGTCGGATAGATCGTTGGCATTTGCTCTTGTGGCGATTGCCACATAAATGCAAGCACGGCAATGCCGGTGGCCAAAATGAGGCCGATGGCAATCACAAAATAACGCACGCCTTTGTTGTCGTGTAACAACTGGTGCAGGCGCGTCCATCTTCGTTTTGGTTTTAGCTGAGGCGGTTGCCCATCCATGCCATCCAGTATATCAAAACCATAAGCGATACGAATATTGACAAGGTATACTATATCTGCTATAATAGAGAAATGCCCATTGTCAATCTGCGAAAGGAATGATAGATGAGCAAGCTCATGAGTGAGGAGATTGTTCCGCGTACTGTGTGCGGGGAACAATTAATTTGTCAACTGAAGGCTGTGCCAAATGTAACCATGCGGTACGCCACCTTCGACACCGATGATCGCGCAGCAATGCAGGACATGATCAGAATTCTTCTGAATAGCGCCTACATGTTGCAAGTGCGTGATGGGGTGAGGATACTGGAAGGCAGCGTATATGAGCTGAACTTCTGGTCGTTGCGAGGCTACTATCCGAATAAGAGCCACTATCCAGATGGGGTGAGGCTTCGTTATCTCACGGATGGAAGGCCGGAAAGCAATCCACAGTTCATTCTCGCCTATCGGCTTGAGGAAATGCTCATTCCCTACGGACGCCCTGTATTTGGTACTAGGGGCCCTGACGCTCAGAAGGTAGTGCGTTATTTTAGGCACGAGCAGCCGGGTACTCCCTATGAGTGGATTCCTCTGTTTGGCCAGAATTGGCTGCCACTCTAATCTACCCGCCCTATCAGGCTGGAGCGAAAAACGCTCGCCTGTATGGGCGGGCGTTTTCGTTTGGAAATGAAAAGGTCCGGCATCTTGTATAGATGCCGGACCATCGTTTTCATCCCTCTTCCCGATCCTTTACAGGATCCTCTTGACAAAATCCGCACTTAACCGCTGAAGTCCTGCGTGTGCGGATGAGTAGGCCTCTTGCGATATCATCCTCGCATTGATGATCTGTGCCTTCTCTTGAACTTCACTGCTGCGAAGGAAGAGGTCGACCTCTTCCTTGTTCCGCGTGAGTAGAGCCGCCCGCTCTTGTTCGTCATACGTCGTGGCTTCCCGGAGAGCCCACAAGAGAAAGTCGAGACTACTCTTGAGTATCGCAGGGTTGCCGCTTGTCACGACGAGGTTGGCGTGAACGCGTGCCGTTGCCTGTATGCGCCGCCACCACCACACTGCGCAAGCGGAACCCAAGATGACTACTCCGATCAGCACTGCTAATAGGAGATCTCTGCGGATTTCTCCGGTGAAGGCATATCCAATTAAGAGGATGAATATCCCTACGACACCGATAGCTATTATGTACACCAGGGCATGAAACCTCTGTCGTTCGTAGTCTTCTTTTGCATTGAAGACAAGGTGTTCACGGATGAACTCATCATCCTCAAGGAGCTTTTGCTCCAGGCGGGTGGGTGTGCCGAGGTACCAATACCACCACGGTGATTCGTTAAAGAGCATGTCGTTTCCTTCTTTCGCTTGTCTGCCTAGGAATTCGGGGAAAACGTATTACCTATTATACAATCAATTATGTTTTAAAGCAATTTTACTTATGTCTGGAAATGAAAACGCCTCAATCCTACACTATGGAGGGATTGAGGCATTCGTTTTCACATTGACTTCTATGACCTCGTACTGTCACCGAAACGGCGGATCGGGAACCTTTGGGAGTAGGACCGGACGGGCTCTCTCAGTCCCTCGGGCCGACCTACCACCAGGGTGAGTTGAGGGCGCTCTTCGTGCTTCCGAATGCGACGAGCAGTCTCTTCGGCTCGGCCTGAGAGAGTTTTTCGCAGCGCCTCGTCTTGGCGTGCGTCCAGGCTGCGCGTTTTGAGGAGCGCAATCTTCTCGAGGCTGTCGGGGTTGGAAAGCAACTTATCAACCCGTTCCTTTTGCCTCGACAGGATGTCGTAGCAGCATTCATTGTCGAACTCGTGATTGGGGTGGGTCTCCTTTGCCAAACAGAGCGCCTCGGTCAAGCGCTTGAACAGCAGGTTCTTTTTGGGGTTCACGACACGCAACCGAGCATGTGCCAAGCGTGCCTTGTACTTGCTCTCCAGGAAGTCGTGGAGAAAGTAGCCGCCGAGTGCCACGCCGAGGCCGATGAGCGGTATTAGCCAATCATAGCGCTCGGTGATTCCGCCGGCTGCCAAGAAGGCCATGAGAACTTCAACGACCACACAAATCGCCATGAATACAATCCATGGCGCGCGAACCGGTTTGGGTGGCCGGAATCCTTTGGCGGCGTAACGAGTGAGTGTTCGGAGATCCCGCCGATTGCGCGGGTGGCCGATCAGCCAGTATCGATTGTCAGAAAGGAACATGTCTCCTCTTTCCGAGTGGACCAGTGAAAACGATCTGTTAATTATACGATGTATTTCACATAACGCAACATTAGAGTGCGTCGGTAGCAGTCTGGATGCGTTGAAGCACCGCTTCCCTGCCGAGTACCGCGAGGGTGTCGTTGAGTTGTGGGCTGAATGGCGCCCAGGTCGTGGCGATGCGGATGAGGCTGAAGAGAATGCCTGGTTTCTGGCCGGTGGTCTCGAGGAGTGAATTCAGGGTGTTCTGGATGGCGTCGGGTGTGAATTCAGACGCTTCAAGGGCGGTTTTAGCGGCAGCGAGGAGGCCGATCTGTTCATCACGACTCAGTTTGGCGAGTTGTTTGTTGCCCGTAATCAGTGATAAATCAATTGTCGGTTCCTCGAAAAAGTAGCTCGTCAGTGCCGGCAGGTCGGCTAGCGTCTTGAGACGATCCTGGGCGAGCTTGAGGATTTCAGAGCGTTTGGCATCATCGACGTTCCAGGCGGACTCTGGCCAGAAATCTTTAACCATAGTGGAGAGCTGGTCAAGTGGAATGTCACGGATGACTTGGCCGTTGACCCACATCAGGCGTTTTTCATCAAAATGGGCACCGGAGCGGCCGACACGATCGAGGCTGAATTTGTCGATTAATTCCTGGCGGGTGAAAACTTCCTGCTCCGTGCCATCATTCCAGCCCAAAGTGGCAATAAAACTAATCAGGGCGTCAGGCAGGTAGCCCTCGCGGACATATTCGAGGACATCCTTGGCGCCATCGCGTTTACCAAGTTTTTTATTACCCTGCTCGTTGAGGATATGTGGCATCGTGGCAAACACTGGACGCTCCAAACCGAGAGCCTCGTAGAGGTTGAGGTAATTTGGCTGCGAAGAGATAAACTCCTGGCCGCGGATGACGTGGGTAATCCTCATCTCGGCATCGTCGACGATGTGGGCGAAGTTGTAGGTCGGATAGCCGTCGGATTTGATGAGGATGAAATCATCGATCACTTCCGGTCCACTTGAGAGATCACCCATGACTTCGTCGTGCCATTGGTAGGGTTTTGGATCAGACTTGAAACGGAGTGGTGTTGCGCCATCCCAGATAGGTGGATTCTCTGGCCGGTGATTACGGTACAAAAAGGCTCGTTTCTCAGCTTGGGCTGTTTCACGGAATTTTTGGACTTCTTCCGGCGTATACGGATCGGCATATGCACGGCCGGCGTCGATCAGTTTCTGTGCCCACTGACGGTAAATGTCGAGCCGTTCACTTTGGCGGTACGGGCCGAATTCGCCCGGCTTATCAGGACCTTCGTCATAGGTAATGCCAAGAGCATTCAAGCTTTCAACCAGATGGTCGGCTGATCCCTCAACTTCCCGTTTCTGGTCGGTGTCTTCCAGACGCAGAACGAATTGGCCACCGGCTTGGCGGGCGACTAAATACGCAAAGAGTGCCGTGCGGATACCGCCGACATGTAAAAATCCGGTTGGGCTTGGGGCAAAACGAGTACGAACTGATGACATATCAAGGTATATCTTACCACGTAAGTTTCATGAGATGGCTTTTCGGTCACCTACATGCTGCTAGCAATACGAAGGATCTGGTCGCTTGAGAGCGGTGCGTTGCCTTCGATTGTGTAGAGCACGCCACCGTTAACCCAGGCTGCTTCGCTATCGTAGGCGTAGATTGTCAAACCTTGTTCGCTGTAAGTAAGGTAATTCTTGGACTTCTTTGTCACGTAATTATCCAAGACAGCTTGTGAGTCCCAATTGCTGTTTTTTTGATTGACCGTGTAACCGGATTGGTTAGTGTTGGAGGCGAATTTCACGCTTACTTCCCCGTTGTCGTAGGCGATTGGGCCATCAAAACGATAGCCGTCAGGGTGATATTCCGGGAATGAGGCGTCGATACCGGCCCGGGCTGCTGCGACACGCATGGAGAGATTTGGCATGTTGATATATGTCAGATAGCCGCCAAGTACGACGACGGCGAGGCTCGCTGCCAGGACACTTGAGACGCGTGGAGCGCGGGAGAGAAAATTACGCTTCGGTGGTTTGTGATCCTTGAGCGGGTGGGTATGCGGAACTGCCGCCAAACGGTCGGCAATTAACTTCTCTTTGAGCTCACGGCTGGAAAGTGCGGACGGTTTGATCGTAGCTGCTGGGGTTGGTTTCGGGGCGTGTGATGTGTCATGGGTGTGGACGACGTGGACTTCGGCCGGTTTGGCGATTGGTTGAGGATGAGCGGCAAACTTCGTGATTAATTCTGAGCGGGTATGGTGGCCAAGTTCCGGTTTGCGGCGGATATTAGAATGATGTACGGCCTGGGGTTGCTTGAGGATATCGCGCCGTAGTGTCTGAGAGCGCTGAGTTTTGCGATGGACAGTGCCGGCTTTGGCTAAATTGCGATGCGTGCCTATGTCGGAAATAGTTTTGGCGGGTGTGGCAATGTGCGGACGAGGCTTTGACGCCGCTGTTTTAGCGGGGGCTTTGACCGCTGATGCGGGTGACATACGTGCAATAGGCTCCGGTGCGCCGACTGGAAGCCCACTAATGGCATCGTAAACCTTGCCATTAATTACGATAGTGTTTTTAGCCCTCATAAGTTTCTCGTTTTATCGTGCTTATCCCTAACTACCATCAATCGTACCGTTGTCAGAGAATTTGCGCAAGTGTTTTGGCGGGTTCTTGGTATACTAAGAGTGAATTAATCAAATCTTATGCAAGAACACTCACCGGATCTCAAGAGAAAACGATTAGCATTGCGCTATTTTAGCTATGGCGTCATGTCGGTCGCTATCATCGCCATATCAATAGTCTGCATTCTGCTCGCGCTTGGGTACGGGTTTGATTTCAAGAAAAATGAGGTCGTCCAGCGTGCGTTGGTGCAATTCCGAAGTTTCCCGGTCAATGCCCGTATCATCTTGGATGACAAAGAGCTCTCCATTCGTACGCCGAATAAGTTCAATATTGATCCTGGCCAACACACGGTCATGATGAAATTGAGCGGTTACCGTGACTGGACCAAAAACGTGACGCTCGATCCGGGTGAGCTGAGATGGCTTAATTATGCCCGGCTTGTCCCGCAGACCGTGACGACTTCAAGCGTACGGGACTTCCCGGTTATTTCAAGCAATATCCCCTCTCCTGACCGCAAATGGATGGCAATCTATGGCGACCCATCCCAGCCGGAATTGACGATCGCCGACCTCCGTGACTCTGACCAGGCGAAATTTGAGACGGTCAAGATTCCGGCTCAGGCCTATACTGCCGTTGAGGGCCAAGTGGGCAATTTCCGCCTAATAGAGTGGGATTTTGGCGCCCGGTTCATCCTCGTCAAGCATACGATCGCCGATAAGACAGAATTTATTCGCGTCGACCGTACCAACCAGGTTCCGGCGGAAAACATTACGGCCAAGTTGAACATCGCAATTAGCGATATCCACTTTTCCGGCACATCAGGCAATGTGTTTTATGCCAAGGACGCAACTGATTTGCGTAAACTCGACCTCGCTGCAGGTACCATTTCAAGCCCGCTTGGCAGCAACGTCGCATCGTTTGTCCTCTACAAGAACGACAACCTGTCATTTGTAAACGACAAAGACGGCAAGCGCTACGTCGGCGTATCGGTTGAAGGTAAAGCCAAAGCCGGCCTGCGGTCATACGATACGACCCAGCCGGTTCTCAGCAGCATAAGCAGCTATTTCGGTGATACCTACGTTGCTGTTGCCAGGGGTACGAGCGTTGAAATCATCAAAAACCCATTGGATGAGGAATCGTCCAAGAAGGCGCTCTCGACGGTGACGCTACCGGTTATGGCGAACTGGCTGCAATTCTCGAGCAGTGGCCGGTTCATCGTGGCTGGGACGGGCACTCAATTTGTGACATATGACCTTGAGACCAAAGAGACATTCTCTGTCAATCTACCCGGCACTTCGGTTGACGCTACGCGCCCATTACAGTGGTTGGATGACTACTCGCTTATCTCAACTGCTGATCATAACTTACGCTTGAGTGAATTTGATGGCGCCAACCAACAAGTTATCACCGATGTTGAACCGGGCTTCTTTGCATCCATCAGCGACGATGGGCGGCGGCTGTATAGCGTTGCCAAAACGAGCAGCGGCTACAGCTTGCAAGCATCAAAAATGACAATCGATAATTAGGTCTCTAGCGGCCGCCGAAGAGGCGTTCAAACAAGGTTGGTGAGTTGCCTGGAATTGTGACGTTTCCGTCCGTTTGGGTTGACTGCTCGCTTTCGCTCGCACCGTCAGGGTCTGGGCTGATTTGTTCGGCAATGACAACCAGGCGTTTCAAGGCTGTTCCTGGCGGATCACAGGTTACAAGCGTGGCGAGCGGTTTGCCGTTGTTGATGACGAGCTCATTGACTTGGTTTGGATTGATGATTTTTTTCTCAGTGACGCTATAGGTGTAGCGCGTGCCATTGTAGTGCAGGTAGAACGTGTCGCCCTTTTCGAGTTTGTTGAGCTGGACGAAAACGAATTTGTAGGCTCCGTCGTCAAAAACGTCGTTAGAGGAGTGACCGAGGATAACCGAGTTGCCCTTTTGTCCAGGGAAGGCATTGGCGCCCGGGATTGGGTAGTGCACGACGCCGCCCTTCAGTTTTTCCTGGACGATGCTCTCCTGGATTGATGGTACGTCATAGACGACCGGTGCTTCGACATTAATTTTTGGAATGATTATTTTTGGTTCAGGTCCAACTTTGATATCAGTTGTCGGGTCGACGATCAGGTTGCTCGGCTTAATCGAGCCCGGGCTGACGTAGGCGCGAACTTGCGCGAAAATGACGCTGTTGTACTGCAGGAAGACGAACGTGATGGCGACAAGTACGGCTGCGACGATCGGGATGAAATGTTTGGATGAGCGGACTTTTTTGGTGCGTTCTTTTACTTTGCTGAGCAGTTGGTTGCGAAGTTCACTGACGGCTTCGGATTTTGATACCGACTCGGGTTCGGGCTCACCGGCCGTCACCATGGTAGATGCCGCTACCGTTGCGGGAATTTGGTGACCGGCTAATTTACTTTGGCGCGCTGCCAGCTGTGACGTGTAGTAGCGCTCGTAATATTGCTGATAGTAATTTTGCCACTGGGTGTGGTAATTCTTCCACTGGTCGGCATGATGCTCGCTCAGACGGTGATCGGTTGCCTCTGAATGAGTCTGGTGGTACGGGTTCTGAGCCGACGCCGACGTGTGCTGTTCGGATGGGGTGGGAGTGATATCGTGATCGTCGTAGAGGCGGTCGATTTGCTCCCGCATGATCTGAGCTGCCGCATCACGGTCACCAGGGCGCAACGAACTAGCTGATTGCCGCTGCGGCACAGAAAGCGAACGGTCAGATTGTTGCTTTTGGGGATCCATGGCTAGCTATTTTCTCACCTCTTATTGTACAATTGAACAGTTCTATCTCAAAGAAGGGATAATTTACCTTTTGTTTGTGCCGCGGTGATGGAATTGGTAGACATGCTAGACTCAAAATCTGGTGAGCATTACGCTCGTACCGGTTCAAGTCCGGTCCGCGGTACCAATAAGGCGTAAATGAAAATTATGCAGCCCGGCGTCGGCGGTGATTAAGCGTGTGGGCAGGGCGCGGATTGAATTGTGAGCAGCCGTATTTTCGCGAACCTTTCATAACATTCAGCGCCACATTGCCAAGATCTTTGATTCGGTCTCGGTCTGTATCCTCTCCGATAAGTTCGACGACGTCCATAACAGCCTCGCCATAATTGCTTAAATGGTGCTTGCCGCATAGCAATGCGACGTCTCGATATTTTTTGCGGTCTTCATTAGTGACATTCTTTTTGATTTGAGCACTAAAGGTGACATTGCGCGTTGAAAGTGCGACGATATCAACTGCCTTTGCCCCTCTCCCAGTGTCAAGTCGAAGCGACGGTGGTAGAACGGCGTACGCGTCTTCCCCTGCCCACTGGGCTGCTGAGACGGCAGCACCTTCGAGCGCAACCCCAGCGATTGCCCCGAGTTTGCCTCTGAGTTGATCGCGCGTTATTGGGTCGTGATCTTCTTCCGAGTAATGGTTAAGGGTCCAAGCGTATTTTCCCATTAACTTCTGAATGGTTGCGTTAATATTCGTACGACTCTCTTCGATGAGTGATGAATCAAAAGCTCGGCCCCTTTCTTCTCGGAAATGCGCAATCGCCTGTAGCGTAGGAACGGTATCGATTGCAAACTGATAACGCCATTTAGTGCATGGCCACAAAAGGACTCTTCCGGGCAGTAGATCGTAAGTCTTTGCGGTCAGGTCGACGGCATCCTCCCAGTGTTGCTTTGCCTCGTCGATATAGTTGAGGCGATTGTCGATGCTGAGTTTTCTCGAACTTATCGCGTAATCGGCGTATGTCCACCCTGCCGCATATTGAACACTTGGGAATTGCGATGTCGTGTCCTGTTCATTAAATAACATTGGAATGTCGTCTGGACGCAGGGAGCCTTCAAAATATTTTCGATAGCCCTCATGAGGACGTATGATGATGTCGCGCGAAAAAGAATCGGCGCCCTGTTCTGGGCGCCGATTGCGGGAGGTGTTTGAAGAGTCGAGTTCCATGACTGGCGGCATTGCTGTGATCTGGTTCTCCATTTACGCTTATGGTAACGCGCGGAAATATGGTTTGACAAGTACTTTTTGTATTTTATGCGATGCTAGCTGAAATTGCCTCGAGTGGCTTATCGCTCGACCAGAGTAAATAACATGCTGCACGGGTAGCGGTCGTGCCGCGCCAGATGGTCATCGGGTCGTCGAATTCCTGCGTCACGACTTCCCCGCCGTGGGCGATGAGGAGTTGGTTTTGGTGAAATGTCACGATAGTGACGGGGTACGTGATCGTGAATTTATGCAGCGTTTCGACAAGTTGCATTAATTGCATCGAGAAACTGAGAATTTTTGGATAATATACGCTTTGCATGAGCTTCTGGAGCTGCGCGAATGAGAGGACGAGCGTGGTTTTTGGCCGGTCAACCAGCTTGTCGCTGACTGGGCGTAACAGATCGGCCGCGTCGCGTGTAATGACGAGGTGGCCAGAATGTTGGTCAAGCAGCGTTTCAAATGCAACGGCCGTCTCCGAGTTGCGGCCGCTGTCGCCGATGAGTAAACAGACATCCGCCCATGCGCAGGCGGCCATGAGCTCCGGTAATGCCTCGCGGCTGAAGCCGCCAGATGGGTTACTCGGAACGAAATAGGTGTCGGTAATGACTGCGGGAATTGCCCGCTTTAAGTCTTCGGGTAAAATAACGCGAACCTGGCCAGCACCGAGTGTGGTGGCGGTATTGTAGGCTTCGCCAACTGAAGCAAACCCAAGCTTATTGCCGCCGATGATGGCGAGTTTGCCAGCTTGGGTTTTTTGCTCCGGACGTGACCATTCGACGTCGGGAAACAAGGGGTTAGTCGGCGTCTGTCGGCGCCAGTATGTATGCTCCATCTTTTGGTTCCAATGAATAAATCATGTTTTTGCGCTCAATGACGATTGGCCATTGGTTGGTGACCGCTTTTTCATAGAGTTCGTGCGTCGGGCAGAATGCGATCGGGTGCGTCACCATGCTGAGCATGCCGAAGTCACCGTTACTGTCGCCCACTGCCCAACTCTCATCATACGTGAGATTGTGCTCCTCGACTATCTGAGCGAGAATTTTATCTTTGCCGGTGTGGGTTTTTGTCATGTTGCCAGTGAAGTATTCGCTACCGCGTTCCCATTTCTGGCCGACCCAGGTGTTAAACCCATATTTCTGGGCAAACGGCTCAACGAGCTCTACTTGTGATCCCGAAATCGCAATCAGGAAATATCCTTCCTTTTTCAGGCGTTTCAGGAGGTCACGAGTATAGACATAGACATTCTCGGCCTTGGACTCGATGACTTTGTGTGCCGCCGTCTCGTAATCGGTAACCTTTAGTTGTGAGAGATAGGTATCAAGATACGATGTCAGCGCCAAGTCGAATTCTTCAAACGCATTGCCATGCAAACGGTGCTGCCAGTCACGCATTTTTTCGTCTGCTTGCTGGACAATATCATCGGGCATGACACCCATGTTGATTAATTCAAACATCAGTTCGCGATACAGGCCGCTGCGGAATAATGTGCCGTCAATATCAAAAGCGGCAAACTTCTGTTTTTTCATACTACCTCTTTCGTTTAGCGTGGTGTGGAAACTATTCTACGCCTCGCCGCGCTCAAGTGGTAGTTCTTCGACGGCCCGGACGTCGTGCGTCAGCATTTTGTCGTTAATGTCGAAAGTAAATTCACCAGTCACCTTCTGTCCTGCCAAGACTTGCGGCAGCCAGAATTCATCGTCATCCCACATAGCATTGAACGGGATGCGATCCGTGTCGAACCACTTCGGCATCATTTCCTCGGATTCAGTGATCTCGCTCTCCCAGGATTCGGACACATATACGTAGACGTACATATGCCATGGATCGGCGGTGTCGGCGTCTTGGATGAAGTCCAGCTCAGCGACTTGATGATAATCCTTCGGCGTGACACCGATTTCTTCCTGGCATTCGCGTACCAGGGCTTGTTCGATTGTTTCACCTGAGTCAAGTTTGCCACCGACACCGTTCCACTTGCCTTCGCCAAAGCCGCGCTTTTTCATGGCGAGCAGGATCTGGCCGTCGCGTTTGAGGAGGAGTAATGTGCGGCGGATGTCAGCGTGTTGATTCATGGGTTGTTTCTCCTTTGGCTTTTATGAGCATCACGTTTATCAGCTCCATGGTTTGGTGGACAAGTGGAATTGCATCAGGATCATTCTCGTATCTGCCATCCGCGGCGTCGATGATGGTACGGGCTGTCTGATCGGCGTCGTCCGGGATATTGATAATCCAATGGATATCGTTACGCGCTAATAAGTCATCGTAGGATTGCTTGGCTTCAATGAGACGCGAGAGCCGCTTGGGCGAAGGACCCGGGTAGCGTTGGTTGAACCACGTTAACCAGACTTTCGGCCATGTCACGAGTCCGATGACGGTTGTCTTGCCGAAACCAACCCCTCGAAGATGATCAATTGAACTAGAAAGCGTAGCAAGCAAATTATTCCCATGCGGATGATCCTGAAGCTCGGTGCCATAAATGGTGTTTTCGGTCGGGTGAATCATATATTGAACAAGTTCGCCTCGGTCAACCCGATCGAGGATTTGATTGACGTCGTGGTCATCGTTCTTGAACAAGCGAAACATGCCCGGGTCATCATCCGGTCGTGGGTCGCGGGTGCTGAGCACGCTTGAGCGACCGAAGCGATTATCAAGCCCGCTGACACGATTCATGATGAAAGTCTTTCCCATTGCGGTCGGGGCAACGATCATGATGAGTGCGCGTGATTCTAGCTGTTGCCGGATGGTTGAGTTCGGTTGGTAATGAGCTTCATTTTCCTGGGCGGCGCGCAGGCGGGCGAGCGTTTCAGGGCTTAGGCTCATATATCGATCTCAATACTGACCGGACAGTGGTCAGAACCCATGACATCGGCGTGGATTTGCGGGTTTTTGACTTTGTCTGCGATGCCTTTGCTCGCGAGCCAGTAGTCAATCCGCCATCCGACGTTGCGGGCACGGGCGTTCGCCCAGGCGGTCCACCAGGTATAGGCTTCGGTTTTGTCGGGATTAGCATGACGGAAGGTGTCGACGTAACCGGCTTTGAGAAAATCGCCGAAGCGTTCACGCTCTTCGTCGGTGAAGCCGTGTTTGCCGCGGTTTGGTTCAGGGTTTGCCAGGTCGATTTCCCGGTGGGCGACATTCAAGTCACCGCAGAATACAACTGGTTTATTCTTCTCAAGTGCTTGGAGGTGTTCGAGAAATGCCGGATCCCATTGCTTGTGACGCATGCCGAGGCGTGAGAGGTCGCCTTTTGAGTTCGGCGTGTAGACGGTGACGACGTAGAATTTATCGAATTCAGCCGTGATGATGCGGCCCTCTTTGTTCGGGTCGCCGTAGCTGTCGCCTTCGAGGCCGTATTTCTTGGCAATGTCATCAGCAAAGCCGTTGATGACGGCGATCGGCTTGATTTTGGTGAAAATTGCCGTGCCGGAGTAGCCCTTCTTCTCGGCTGAATTCCAGAATTCTTCGTAGCCGGTTAGGTCGACTTCAGCCTGGCCTTGTTGGGCCTTGGTTTCCTGCAGGCACAAGATGTCCGGCTGGTGTTCTTTGATGAAAGTTTGAAAGGTGCCTTTTTTGACGACGGCACGAATTCCGTTCACGTTCCAAGAGTATAGTTTCATGTCATCTAGTATAGCAATTCCCAGGACATGCGACATATTGTAATTTGACTAATCTTTATGATATGTTAAAGATTCCTTACCCGATCGAAAGGACAGGCTATGCTTACGCTCGAGAAGCCGTCAGTTGAAACCCGTTCCATGGTCAATACCGTGGGACCCGGGCACCGCAAAATGCTCTTCGAATTGGGGCGTGCATGCGGGAATGACAAGCCGATGAAACGTGGATCTGTCTCCGCCAACAACAACCGGCGCCGCACATTGCGCCACACGATCATCGTGAATGATGGTCGCGGTCACAAGATCAGGATCCCGAAGGGCACGCAGGTCGTGTTCTTTCAGGATCCAAGCAAGGCGGCCGGCGACGAAGCGCTGTGTACCATCTTCGCTTATGAGCAAGACGTGCAGATCACCATCCGCCAGAATTGGACCTATTGGGTCTGTCGCTACAGCTGGATGCTAGCAAGGTAAGGTTCCGCCAGGCAGAGTTTTCTGCCTGGCGCTTTCCTTCTGCGCGAATGGATTTGCGTTTCGCTCATGCTTACCTCATACTCTTCATATGGAAAACCATGATGAAACATTCATGAGGGCTGCGCTCGAGCAAGCCATTCTCTCGCGAGATAACGGAGACGTCCCGTTTGGGGCGGCTATTTTTAAAGACGGCAAATTAATCGCGGCTGCCGAGAATAATGAATTGCGCATGCATGATGTCACGAAGCATGCTGAAGTGAACGCCATCGCTAAAGCCAGTGCAATCCTCGGGCGCGATCTAAGCGGCTGCACTATCTACAGTACGGTTGAGCCATGCACGATGTGCTCGGGCGCGATTCTCTACGCTTGCCTGGACCGGGTCGTTTACGGTGCCCGGCGCGAAGACATGCCGCGCTTATTCCGGGTGCGCAAAATCCGCTTGCAGCAGCTCGCCGACGATTATGGTGACAGCCCCGAAGTCGTTACAGGGGTTCTCAAAGATGAATGTGTTGCAGCGTTTGATAATTACAAGAAAGCATTTCGCGTCTCAAGCACGATCCGGAGCGCAGAGAGCGACTCACCTGTCGGGACGACTGAGTTTGTTGCAGCCTCCTGACCTGTTACCCTAGTCTCATGTACAAACGCATTCTTCTCAAACTCTCAGGTGAACAATTACAGGGTAAACATGATGGCGGCTTTGATGCCGAGCGGGCGGCGTGGATTGCCCGGCAAATCAAAGAAACGTTGGATACCGGCGCGCAAGTCGTCGTGATGGTGGGCGGCGGTAACTACGCTCGCGGTGCGCAGCTTGCCGGTGAGACAATCCAACGCGTGACGGCTGATAATATCGGTATGCTCGGGACGCTCATGAACGGGCTGGCGCTGGCTGATGTGTTCAATAGCGAAGGCGTCGACACGAGGGCACTCAGTAATATCAAAGCCGACCAGGTGGCTGATCAATATACCTATCGCCGGGCACTCAGCCATTTGGCGAAAAATCGCGTCGTGATCGTAGCGGGCGGCATTGGCCGGCCTTTTTTGACAACCGACACGGCTGCCCTCTCGCTTGCGCTTGAGCTGGGTTGCGACGTCGTCATCAAAACGACCAAAGTTGATGGCGTCTACGACAAAGACCCACATAAACATGATGATGCGGTCAAAATTGATGAGATGTCACATCAGGATGCACTGGCGAATGAGCAGATTGCGGTGATGGACAAAGCGGCGCTCGGGCTCGCTATGGAGCAGCAAAAACCAATCATCGTGTGTGACCTTCTCACCGATGGGAATATTGCAGCCGCAGCTAGCGGTGCGGCTGTCGGCACTAAGATTACGAGCTAACGCTGATCACGTTCCATATCTCGACGCTTGATGGTTTCTCTTTTATCGTAG
>Ga0105028_100039_pt1 | contig 14877 bp, 15 predicted proteins | sample RS_106metaG_FD_91478 | JGI IMG/M metagenome (GOLD analysis project Ga0105028, IMG submission 91478) | Switchgrass associated microbial communities from Austin, Texas, USA, to study host-microbe interactions - RS_106 metaG | ecosystem: Host-associated > Plants > Roots > Rhizosphere | place: USA...
GGTACTTCTGCATCGCTCAGTATTGTGCCAAAGAAAAATTACGTCGTCGAACCGGGAGGCTCCGTTAACGACAAATTAACCATCCGTAACCTAGATGCACTGTCTCCCCTTGAGCTTACCTTACGTGTCGTTGACTTTACTTTTACGGATGACGGAGGCACGCCGAAATTATTCCTCGCCGAGGACGCGCCGCAAACTACGTGGTCATTGAAGCCTTTTCTGAAAGTGCCCCAAGCGGTGACTATACCGCCGAAGCAAAGTAAAACACTTGATATGAGCGTTTCAATTCCAGATGGGCATGGCGCGGGTAGTTATTATAGCGCGATCCTTTATTCGTCAGGCAACCCGGGTGATGGTGGTAATGTGGGCCTGAACGCGTCAGGCGTCACTCTCGTTTTCACGCAAATTCCCGGCAAGGTTAATGAAGATCTCAAGCTTGAGAAGCTGGGTGCTTATTTTGACAAGGCAGGCTTCAAGAATTTCACTGGTCAGGAACCTCAGCAAATTGGCTACACCTTAAAGAACAATGGAAATGTAACCGAAAGCCCAGTGGGCACTATTACGTTAACTGACTTATTCGGTCGAAAAACAACGATTGATAGGGTAAATCCGAACAACACGCTCGCATTGATTGGCCAAACTAGGACATTTGCTTCTTGTATTAAGACGAAAGCACAAGATGTTAATTTTGAAGGAGCGAAATCAGAGGCAAATTCCTGTACTTCACCAGGCCTTTGGCCAGGATTCTATAGTGTCTCGCTAGACCTTTATTACGGTCAAAATGGTAATCCAACCAAGGAAGTAGTCGGTAACTCATGGTTCTTCTACTTGCCACTCTGGTTCATCATTGTCCTGCTTGTCGTGATCGCACTTGCGGCCTACTTTATCCGACGGCTTGTTCTCAAAATCCGCGGTTTCAAGCAGGGTGGTGGCCGATCCAGGAAAATGTCATTCCGTAAATAATCCCAGCGCTCTTTTGTCGGTGGTGCTGGCACGCTACAATGAGCATAAACATGATGCAAAAACTTCGTTACAGCTCCCGTCGGTTTCTCGTAGGCTTGATTGGCGCGTGTTTGGTGACGGTTGGTGTCTATACCTATCATGTCTCAGCGATTACGCCACTTCCTACGCCTGAGCCAAAACCGGGTTCATACGGCCTTGAGGCGACCAAAAAACAACCACCTCCGACTCGTGGTGCAACCATTACGGTACCCGGCGATGGTGCATCATTCAGCAATTCACCCGTCACGGTCAGTGGTATTTGCCCTGACGATTTGCTTGTGCAGCTCTACAACAACGGCGTCATGGTTGGCTCAGTAATGTGTGAAGGCGGCAGCTTTAAACTGGAAGTCAGCTTGTTTGCCGGCGTGAACGAACTCAGCGCGATCGTCTACGACTTCCTCGATCAGGCTGGTCCGACCTCCAATACCATCAAGGTTACCTATACCGACACGCAATTTGCGGCGTTTGGCGCAGCAGTGACTCTCACTAGTGCGTATGGCCGCCGTTCAACGGCAGCGGGGAATGATCTGGATTGGCCGCTACAGCTCTCAGGTGGTACTGGCCCGTATGCCTTTAGTATTGACTGGGGTGACGGCGTCAAACCTGAGCTCAAGAGCCAGTCACTGGCCGGCCTGGTTACGATTGCCCACCCCTACAAAAAGGCTGGTATTTATCACGTGAACGTTACTGCAACTGATGTGAATGGCGTCAGTGCATTCTTGCAGATGGTCGCCGTCTCTAACGGGAAACTCGACGAAGGAACAGGATCAAATGATGCATCAGGACAAGGAACAGCAGCCACCAAGGTGATGTGGATCCCGGCGGCAGTAGCGGTGGCGTTCCTGCCATTGTCCTATTGGCTCGGCCGTCGCAGCCAGGTCGTATCCTTGCGTAATAAGATGCTCAAAGACCGCGATAGCTTCGGTAAAAAGTAGTTCACGATCCCTGTGGAAAACTTTGCGTGAAAAGTGCTTGACAACCATAAGCAATGTCGTGATACACTCAACTTGTTACTAATAACAAAACAAATATCTATTAAAAAAATGGATGTGAGGAGAGAGAAGGGTATGAGATCCTTTAAATTACTCGAAAACCGGGCGCGGTATGTTGTAGCCGCCGTCGGGTTATTCGCGCTGGGCGTTGTGGCACCAGTGGTATCGGCTGCTCAGGTGACTGAGCGATCAGTTCAGCTCAGTAGTGCAGCGAAAGAAGCTACGGGCGTATCATATAAAGTCACTTTCACACCCGTGAGTAATGCGGGTGGATTTGTGCTTGATTTTTGCAGCAATACGCCTTTGGTCGGAGAAGAATGTACTACGCCGACTGGTTTTGTCGCAACTTCAGCAACGACCTCAACGCCAAGCTGGACAAGAACGGTGGTAGACGCAAATATAATTAAAATGACCGGAAACTTGACAGCCAGTACCCCAGTTACGGTTGACATTGATAATATAGAAAATCCGGATGTTACAGGCGCATTCTATGTCCGTATTGTCAGTTATGCGACTTCGGGAGATCTTGCGAACTATGTATCGGCAGATGTTCTTGGCAACGGGGTTGTTGATACGGGTGGTGTAGCACTTTATATACACGACAAGATTAATGTATCGGGTGCTGTTCTCGAATCGATGACTTTCTGTGTCTCCGGCGAGACTCTCGATCCTGCTCAGACTTGCGTAGGTACTGGTGCGAACGCTCCTGCTCTTACTGCTCCAACACTGAGACTTGGTGAAGAGACTGGTGACATTATTGCACTTAATGCGGACGATGTTTATGAAGGTACGATTTATACCCAGCTTTCTACGAATGCCGCAAAGGGCGCAGTAATCAGGCTTAAGAGTAACGCCGTTGGATGCGGGGGCCTTCTACGATCAAGTGATACAAGCGTGTGTAACATCGGCCCTGCAGGCGTAGGTGTGAGTGACGACATTACTGCAGGTCAAGCGGAGTTTGGTCTCAAGCTTGGTGCTGACGTCACTGATGCGACGAATGGTGATATCGTTGCGGCTTCTACTGATTACAACAGTACAAACTTCCGACTTAAGTACGCTGCCGACAACCAGTCTGGCGTTACAAGTACTTATGGTGATCCAATCTTGGACACTAACGAGAAACCAGCAAACAAACGCAATATGTCACTTACCTTCGGCGCAAGTGTCTCAAACAACACTCCAGCAGGTAACTACTCAGCTGATCTTAGTTTGGTAGCAACAGGTAAGTTCTAAACTGGACTACTTAGATAAAACGGCGTCTCTCAAGCAGAGGCGCCGTTTACGTATGATGCTTGTGAACCCGGGTATATCTGTTATGATAATAAGTAATTACTGTAAATAGGGAATAAAGGTGTGTTGGTAAAACAACGTAATATGGTAAATGTCCGGATCGTTGCGCTGATCGGACTGATGGTTGCAGCTATTGCCGCCTCTTTAATTTTGCATACATCTGCCCAAGCGGCGGAAAATCCAGCCAACGTGCTCAAAGTTATGCCGGTGCGATCGGATGTCTCAATCAATCCCGGTGAGACTAAAATCGTAAAGACAACAGTGACAAACCTGACGAGTGTACCATTGAGCATACACCCGGTTACGAATGACTTTATCGCCGGAGATGAGAGAGGCACACCAGCCCTCATCCTGGATGATAATAAATACGCCCCGACACATAGTCTCAAACGCTTCATGCAACCGCTTGCAGACGTGACAATTCCTGCTAAGGAATCTAAGGTCATCGAAGTCACTATCTCTGTGCCGAAAGACGCCCAGGCCGGCGGCTACTTCGGCGCCGTACGGTTTGTGCCATCATCGCCTGAGGGTGGCCAAGTGAACCTCAATGCCAGCGTTGCGTCGATTATGTTGCTGACTGTCCCTGGTGATATGGTTGAGCAATTGCGACTAACGGAATTCAACGTCCAGCAAAACGGCCAGTCAAATGGCTATTTCCGTACGCCGGATAATATCCAAGTGACGTTCCGCCTCGAAAACAAAGGTAACGCTCAGTCTGGCCCATTCGGTAAGATATCGCTGCAAAAGGGCAAAGACTTGGTCTATGAAACTGACTTTAATAACAATGACCCACGTGATATGGTCCTGCCAGACAGTGCTCGTCGCTGGGATGTTCCACTTAAGAATATCGAAGCCTTTGGTCACTACACAGTGACGGCAACCTTTACCTACGGTCAAAAGAACCAGACCATTGAAGTAACAAAATCATTCTGGGTCATTCCGTTGCCAGTACTCATCGGCGCAATTGCTGGTGCAGTTGTCCTACTACTTGTGATCGCCTTCATCATCTGGAAGATTGTCACTCGCGGACGCCGCAGTAATTCAATGCGCCTCGGCCGCTAGATCGCTGGCCGTTCGTAGCGCTATTATTGATTTATGAAACCCCACACAATAACCGCTCCGCTCGAGATGGACAAAGACGGGACATGGTATTACGTTCATGTGCCGCTTGAGGTGAGACAGGACTTTAAATCCCTGGAAAAACGAGGAATCATACCTGTTACGGCCAGGGTTGGTTCGAGTACGTGGCCGGCAAGTCTGTTGCCGTGGGCGGATGGCTCGGCGCAGCTATCAATCGGCAGGAAAATACGCGAAAGAGAAAATTTATCACGTGGCCAGCAAATCGAAGTTGAAATAGCGCCACGTGAGCGTGCCTAAAGCGGGATAACTTTCTCTTGGATATTGGGCGCATCAGGCTCCCACAGTGGGCGAAATGGTTCGATATTTTCCTTTTTGAGATGTGCTACTGATTCATCGGTGAGTATATAGCGTGATTCGGGCGGATTACAATCGCACGCTTGGGATATGTACTCGATCGCAGGTGCACGAAGTGATAAGTGCCCATAAAGTGGATCACCAGTCTTTAAGAGCTCTCGAATAAATCCATATTGCATGTCATAGGCTTCAAGTTCGCGTGATAGGGCCTGCTCTTGAGTATGGAAGGTGCTAGCGGTGATTGCTGGATCACGCTGGTATTGATCGGTGTGTACGAGCTCGTGAAATAAGATTGCGGCGGTTGATGCTTTGGTAGTTTCCTTATGAGCGTTATTAATCTGGATGAGAGGACGGCTAAGAATGCTCATGAATCGCTCTTTTGTTTCATTCTTCCAGTAAGTATATGCGGCTGATCCTCGTAATCCGTCATTTGCCTTGGTTGTCATCGTATTTGGCTCTGCGGAAAGCATAGCCTCCAATGTTCGTATGGCAAAAGCATCGTCTCGGTATATCTCATGAAATTTCTCGAGCCGAGAAGGTGGTAGTTGCCAAAACGATTCGTTGATTGAGTATACTTCCGGGTAGCGAGCGACGATCAGCGGGATACCGTCTGTATTTGCGTGAGTTTTATCAATTGAGACGACATTATTTCGCACATTTGGGAGGAAAAGCCGCTCAACATGAGATTTAAAATAATCCGTTATTTCCTGATTTGTTCCATCGGTGCTTTCGAGGAGAGCGATGGCGGCCATGGCTTTCTCGACAACCCGATCAAAGCGTCGGGTATGTTTACGTCGTTCATTGCTGAATAGTCTTGCGGTCTCTTGCTTCTCCACAGTCAAAGCCTCTCAACTTTTCAAAATTGTATCACTACTTGCACAGGCGTCAAATAGATGCTACATAAGCGTTTTGTTATAATTTGCGTATGAATGAAGCATTACAAAAAATTGACGCGTATGTTAATGCCCAAGAGAGCTGGAAAAAGGCCAAACTCCAGGCTTTTCGAGAATTAATTCACGAATTGAATCCGGACATCGTCGAGGAGTGGAAGTGGAGCGCACCAATCTTTACGGCTGGCGGCACGATGCGGTTATCGATGGGAGCGTTTAAGGATCACGTCAAATACAATTTCTTCATCAAGAACGTTGATAGCTACGAAGACCCGCACAAACTGTTCAATAACGGGTTTGAAGGCGTGACGTTCCGCGCCATTGACCTCAAAGAAAACGACACGCTTGATCCTGAGCAACTCCGCGAACTTGTCGCCCAGTTCGTGTAACTACTTGATGGTTGCTACGATACCGGCATGATCGGATAGATACATTTCGTTCACTTTGTGTTGGAACACATCGGTCGTATCAGTTGATCGGATATTGCCGCGTGTGAAAATATAATCAATTCGCTCCAGTGATTTTTCGGGTGGAAGAAACTCGGCATGAAAAGTGGGTGAATCGGCGTGTTCGGCCGCATCTTGCCAGCCGCCCGTCTTGACGAAATACGGATACAGGTCTGATGTTTTAGCTAGGTTGAAATCGCCGGAAAGGATAATGCCGCGCTCCCGATAGGCGGGTTGTTGTAGGATATCGTTTAACCGGTCTAGCTGTTGCCGGTGAATTGGGTAGAACCGGTTGTGTTTCGACCAATCTCCGTCGTGATTAGCGATAAGGTGCGCATTCACCACGAGTAGTCCGTCGGATGTTGAGATTAGGATTCCTTTATGAAAACCGAAGGGGATGTATGCAAGCATACGAATAGGCCGCTTTGAAAAAGTTACCTGTCCGCCCCGAGGTCCAAGCACCCAAGGCACATAAGAGACGTATTTGAAGCCCATCAGTTTGGTGCGTAACTTCCATAGCACGTCATAGGTATGAACTTCCTGTAAGTTGAGGATATTAGAACGGATCACTTCGGGTTGCTGAGCAAGTGCTTTGATGCGGGCATATGGATGCCTGAAAAATGTCGCCAGACATACGTTCATTGTCAGCAAACGGACCGTACTCTTCATGGTTTTATAGTAACTTCGCGCTTTGGAATGGCAAAATCTACTTGCGTTCCTTACTTACAGATATGCGCTGTAATTTTTTTCACAGCTATTTTTACATTACGGATCTATGCTGAAAATGTATTAACAAAGGAGAAGATATGTTAGACATCGTACTCTGGATAGTCGTCGGCGGACTCGCGGGATGGATCGCATCAATGATCATGAAAACGAACGCCTCGATGGGAGCACTAGCCAACATAGTCGTGGGAATCATCGGTGCATTCATCGGTGGTTTCGTCATGAAGATGCTGACCGGTGAAGACGTTAATACGTTTAGCGTTGGTGGCTTTATCGTCGCCATCATCGGTGCCATTATCCTGCTCGCGATCGTCAAGGCCGTTACTGGTCGCGGCGGTGCAAAAACCGCTTAAATTTACGCGGTGATGTTTACGTCCTGGAAGCCGTCCTCGTCGAGGAAGGCTTCCAGCTTTCCCCTGTTTACCACATAAGTGGAGTAGCGGTAGGTAATAACGCCCTTCTTCTTGAGTATATGCAAGTTTTTTGTCGTGCTTTCACGCGTCAAGCCGACCAGATTAGCAATTACCAGTTGGCTTAATTTGAGATTGATCGTGAAGATGCCCGGCCGTTTTTCGGTGCCGTGACGAAGCAGGAGGTAATAGAGGGTAAAAGCGATTTTTTCAATCGCTTTGGATTGTTCGAGGCCGGTGATGCGTAACAAGAGCGACGTGTATTCGTTGGCGGTAAATTTTAGCATGGATGCCATGATGTCTTTGTCGTTCATGACTTTTTCGAGAAACGTTTGTTTCGGTATCGCCAAGACTCGGGCGTCGCTCAGCACATCGTAGTAGAACATGGCACCTGGTGCCGCGTCGAGCGCCCAAGCAAGCGGGAAGAGGTCACCTTTGCCGTAGAGGGCAACAATGTGCTCGTCGCCAGCTGAAGAAATTGTGTAAGCGCGAACCAGTCCTTCGCGGACGAACATAACGCTCTGAGGCGTTTCACCCTGAAAAAGTATGCCTCCACCCTTTTTGATAGAACGGACAGTCCCAAACGGTCGCAGTTTGCGCTGTAGTTTATCCATCTCCTTCTAGTGTACATCTTCTCTTAAGCGATGTGAAAAATTTAACAAAAACCATGTAAGCAATCTCACAGATTATTACGCGTGTGTATTTTACAATGAAGGTAATGCAGTAGCAGACGAGTGAAGGGTAGATTAAGGGAACAGGAGGAGTATGAAAAAGTACACCGAACGCGAACTTAATACAAAAATTCATACATTTTTGGCTCGCAAAATAGAAAAACTTCACAGTCCACAAACTCCACCCCGCACACTACGGGATACACAGGCGGAACAGAGTGAAATGCTCGGGATGTTGATCGTGACGAAGAATTGAAATGCCACGTCAATGACGGCTACGTGAAGCCGCTATGCTCGGACGAGCCTTGCTAGATTTGGTATAATGGTCTATGTCTCACGGTGAGACATTATGAAAATTGCATTATTATCACCAATTGAAGAGGCTGTTCCTCCAAAGAAATACGGTGGAATCGAGGCGGTCGTCTACAATCTCGCAGAAGAGCTCCACCGCATGGGGCATGATGTTACGCTGTTTGCGAGCGGCGATTCAAAAGTGAGTTGCCGGCTGGTGCCGCTTGCGAAAAAAGCAATCGGCTCCAATCATTCGAAGCGTATGCGTGAAGCGTACTGCTACGAAGCCATTGCCCAAGCTGCCCGGATTATTGCCGAAGAGGGTGATTACGATATCGTTCACAACAACATCGGCTTCCAAGCCTTGCTATTCAAAGACATTATCAAAGCGCCGATGCTAACGACGATGCACTGGACGCTCGACAATACGACCGAGCGCGAGATGTATAGCCATTACCGCAAGATGCCGTTTGTGAGCATCAGCAACGACCAGCGCAAAGACCTGGCGCGAATGAATTACGTCGCCACCGTTCATCATGGTATCGACATGAAACGGTTCCCGTTCAATGATGAGCCGGAGGACCACTTAGTTTTCTTCGGCCGTTTCTCACCGGTCAAAGGTCCGGTTGAGGCGATTAAATTTGCCAAGAAAACCAAGCAGAAACTTATTATGGCCGGTAAGATCAATGATTTTGAGCGCGAGTATTTCGACAAGAAGATCGCGCCGCACATTGATGGTGAGCAAATTATCCAGATGGGTGAATTAGACCACGACGAGAAGGTCGAGCTGCTCGGCAAAGCCAAAGCACTGCTCTCACCAATCCAATGGGATGAACCGTTCGGACTGGTCAACATCGAAGCGATGGCATGCGGGACGCCGGTCATCACGACCAAGCGCGGTTCGCTGCCGGAAATTGTCGTCGATGGCAAAACCGGATTCCTCTGCAAGACCGATGCCGAAATCGTCAAAGCGATTAAATCAATCGACACGATCGATCGCCGCGCCTGCCGCGATCACGTCGAGGAATATTTCTCAGTGCAGCGCATGGTCAAGGCGTATATCGATCTCTATCGTGGCCTGATCCGCAAAAAACCGATCCAGCGCGTCCGCAAATCGCTCGCCTCGCGAATTGCTGGCTGAAGGGGTTGGAAGCATAAGCCCTAAGCCGTTATTATAGATGGTATGGATGGGCGGAACATACCGGCAGAACGATGGCGCAATATGTCGCAGGAACAGCGACGTGAGATTATTCGCCGTTGCCTGAGAGGCGATGAGACCGCCTATGACCAATTGCTCGGTTTGGTCCGTGCCGAGCCCGGCTACGGGATGTATGCCAGTACCGGACCGAATTACCAGTTCGCGATTTTTGGCCGTGATTCAATTGAAGCCGCCGAGGACATGATTGAATTCCGACCTGATTTGGCGCGTGAAGTCATCTTGCTCTGCGCCCACTTGCAAGGCCATGATGCTGACGAGCTGAGCGAAGAGGAACCAGGTAAAATCCATCATGAATACCGCGCACTGACGTTTAATGACCGTCATATCCCGGAAGCATCCCAAGAGATCTTTCATAGGTTAGCGTCTGGGTGGGGCGGAGCGGGCGATACGCTGTGTTATTACGGTACGGTTGATGCCACGCCGTTGTTTGTGCGGCTGGTGGGACGGTTCGTTGAGTTGTATGGTGACCAGATCCTGGATGAAATTATCATCGACCGGTTTGGCCGTGAGCTATCGCTCAAAAGCCATGTCACCCGCGCGGTTCATTGGATCGTGCAACATGTTGAGTCATCACCGTGGAAGCTGCTTGAATTCAAGCGTCTCAACGACAAAGGCCTCCCATACCAAGCGTGGAAGGATTCGGAAACCGGCTACCTGCATGCGGACGGTGAACCGGCATGGGCCGATGGCGGCATTGCCTCAATTGAAGTGCAGGGCTATGCCTATGACGCGTTGAAGGCAGCAGCCCAATTACAGCTGGGCGTGGATGAGTCGGAGAACCAGTATTTTAGCGATCTTGCAACCATCGTCCAGCAGCAAACCTGTGGGCAAATGTGGATGGAGGATGAGAAGTATTTTGCGATGGGCTTGGACCACTCACCAGAAGATCCGGAAGCAACCCGGCAGATTCGCACGATTGCGTCAAATGCGGCCGCGTTGCTCGATAGTGAATTGTTGCTCGATCTTGACGATGATGCCAAAGCGCGATTCATTGAACCGGTTGTTAGTACGATTATGGGGTCACGCTTCCTGACGCATGCCGGTATCCGCTTGCGTTCGTTATCGCATGCTGACGCGACTGAGCAAGCCGATTATCATGGCAACCGCGTGACATGGCCGAAGGAGACATATGATATCGCTAAAGGCTTGCGCCGGCATGGCTACATTGATGAAGCCAACCAACTGGAAGAGCGGGTCGCTTCGAGTGCTCTGAAATCAGCTGAACTGTATGAATTTTATCTCGTAAATTTAAACGGTGATGTAAAGTATCACTATCGGGCGCAATATCCGGACGAGCCGCGTATCCACGAATTTGGTGGCGCGTATTGGCCGGAGCCGGGACAAGCCTGGACGATATCAGCCTTGCTGGCAATTTCTGAACGCCGCCGCCGGCTACGACACAACACAACTCATGCTACATAATTCAATTCACTCCCTCATTCAGCGCTACGGGATTATTTCCGATCAAGTCGAAGTCAATGAGTTGACGACGCTTTTGACCGAACTGCAGCAAACGCTGCAGACGATTCCCGATGGGGTGATCGTTGAATTTGGCTGCTTTGCCGGCACGACGAGTCTGTATGTACGGCGGTTGTTGAACGAGCTGGAGAATGAAAGTGAGTTTCATGTCTACGATTCATTTACGGGTTTGCCTGACAAAACGGCTCAGGATCTTTCGCCAGCCGGTGAGCAGTTCAAGGCTGGTGAGCTGAGTGCCAGCAAAAAGGAGTTCATCACCAACTTCAAAAAAGCTAACCTAAAACTCCCCATCATACATAAGGGTTGGTTCAGTGATTTCAAAGCCGATGATGTACCAGAGAGGATTTCGTTTGCCTTCTTGGACGGTGACTATTATCAGTCGATCAAGGATTCACTGGAGCTGGTCTGGCCTAAGCTGCAGCCTGGTGCGACGGTTATTGTCGATGATTATATGAATGAAGCCCTGCCCGGTGCGCAAAAGGCCGTCGATGAATGGCTGAAGCAACATCCTGCCAAACTCGTCACGATTCACTCTCTGGCGATTATTCATACTTGACATACTTTTCATACTTTCGGTATGATGGTTCATATGCACGAAAAGAAGCTCTATGGTACAGCAACGGTCGGTACGAAGGGTCAGGTAGTGATCCCGTCTGACGCGCGCGATGACCTGAATATCCAACCGGGTGACCGTTTGTATGTCGTGGGCTCGCAGGAACGAAAGTTCATCGGTTTCATCAAAGAAGACCAGATGCGCGAACTGCTCGAACACCTGACTGAGAACTTAGAGCAATATAAAAATCTCTTAAAAAAATAATCGAAAGGCGGTTATGCATCATCATTTAAGCCTGCGCGGCAAACTTATTATCATGGGCTCAGTTATGGCGAGCCTCTTTCTCGTGGCGTTGGACCAGACGATTATTGCGACCGCCCTGGGACGAATCGTTGAGGAATTTAATGCCTTTGACAGTCTGAGTTGGATTGTTACCGCCTACCTCCTCACTACGACCGTTACGGTGCCGATTGCCGGTAAGCTATCCGACCTCTTCGGCCGCCGCTTGCTCCTTCTGATTGGTGTAGCAATATTTGCGCTCGGCTCGTTGTTGAGCGGCATCAGCGGCAGCGTTGACCAATTGATTATTTTCCGGGCGCTCCAGGGTATCGGTGGTGGTATCATTACGGCCAATGCCTTTACGATCGTCGGTGACTTGTTCGCGGCTCGTGAGCGCGGCAAGTGGCAAGGGTTGATCGGAGCGGTGTTCGGTATGTCATCAGTTGTCGGGCCGTTGCTCGGTGGCTGGTTGACGCAGGGCCACGGCATTTTTGGCGTGACGACCGACTGGCGCTGGACGTTCTTTATTAACGTGCCAATTGCGATCGTTGCCTTTATTTTCATTGCTATTTTCTGTCCAAGTTTGAAGCATGACAAGCGGCCGAAAGTTGACTACAAGGGCGCAGCGTTACTTACTCTAGCGCTCGCCACACTTATCCTCGCTGTCGACAACACGGAGACAACGTTTGCCGGCCTGATGTCGGCGACCGGAATTGGTTTGGTAGCGCTGCGCGTCATTATGTTCGCAATCGTTGCAGTGGCCATCGCTGGCTTCATCGCAGTGGAACGAAAGGCTCAGGAACCGATCCTGCCACTTAGCTTCTTCCGCAACCGAAATTTCGTCCGTATCATGGGAATCGCCGCCCTCTTCGGCTCAGCTTTCATGGGCGCAATCCTGTACCTGACGCAATTTAACCAGCAAGTGTATGGCGCTAATCCGACCGAATCGGGGCTCATGCTCTTGCCGATGGTAGCCGGACTTATGACGACCAGCATTGTGTCCGGGCAGATCATCGCGAAGACCGGTAAATACAAGATCTTCATGCAGGTCGGTATCGTCGTGGCGACGGTGATGGTAGCGCTGCTGACAACCCTCCATCCTGACACGCCATATATCCAGGAAGCGATCATCATGGTCTTCCTCGGTGCTGGTCTTGGCGTCGTGATGCCGGTGATGAACCTGGCGGTACAAGCGGAATTTAAGCAACACGACCTGGGTGCGGCCACCAGTTCCTCGCAACTCTTCCGCGGGCTTGGTACGACGGTTGGCGTGGCGGTATTCGGTGCCGTCCTGACGGCGAGTCTGACGTCAAACATTGGTGACATGAAACAAAACGCTTACATTCAGACGCTGAAGCAAAACCCGGCGGCTGCCCAGATGCTTGAGGATACAGGCGATACCAGCACGCTCCTCAATCTCAATATGCACGAGACCAAGCAAATGATTACGGATCGGTTCGAAGAGAGCGTGAAACAGTTGCCAGCTCCAGTCCAGGAACAGGCGCGCCAGAAATTTGAGACCGAACAGCGCGAATATGCCGACGTGATCGTCAAAGCCTTTAGTGACAGCCTGCGATCTCTCTTTATAACCGCTGCCGTCCTGATGGCACTGGCTGCCGTACTAGTCTTCTCTCTCAAGGAGAAGGACTTGGGCCACGGCAAACCCGACGAAGCGCCGGGCGTCGCGTAAACCTCCTATAGGTAGTGTATTTTTTACTCTATGTTCCGCTATCCATAGCGGCTACAATAGATATTGTTAACAAATAACACCATCCCGCGTGCGGAATCATGTGAAATTCATGAGCTGTGCCGCAACGGTATTTCAGTAGCTAAAAGGGTAGATACTGAAATAAAGCCCGATACGCACGCGTGGAGCATTGGTTTTCCCGAGCAGGAGATGTGTAGCCGTATTTTCTACAGGCGCCGTTTCTTCTCGGCGCTATTTTTATGCTACAAACACAACTACGAGAACAAGGGGAACGGGAAGCACTACGCGAGCGTGACTATTACATGTTTGAAGAAGCGACCGATATTGCTGAGCGGCTCGGCTACCCGGTCAGTCATGACATGACGCATCATATCCGCGACGGGAAAGTGTATGACGACTTAGGAACCCGGATTGCCGACTACACGCAGCGTAGCCTCGACGTGGCGCCATCGCAGTTTTATGGTGACTCAGCATTTGAAATTGGGCGCCGCCGGATCGAGCATCAAAAAACGTTGCTGGCAGAGGATCTGGCGGCCGGTAGGCTAGCCGGCAACGCGATGATTGAGTATTCACCAGCACCAGCTGCCGTGCTGGAAGGGCGTTCCAATATTGATGGTTATCGGCCTGATTTGCGGCGGGATTTTGCCAGGATTTATTACAAGGATGGCGACAAACTGCACTGCCGTATTTTTAGTCTTGATAGCGTAACAGCTAATACCCGGCAAGCAGTTGGTGAATTTCTCGGTATTGATATGACGCCGGGCATGAGCGATGAGGCGATCCTAGCTGATAGCGCCGTGTGCACGCTGACGCGTGAGCAGATTGATGATTTAACGGCGATGACGAAACTGATTCACGACGATACCTTAGCACGTGAGAAGGGCGGCCGTTGGCACGCTGGTTCACGGTTCGAGGACAAACAAGGAGCACTTCAACTTGTACTTGGCCATCGGGATCTACTCGAAGAACATATGAATGCCTGGTCGGCAGTGATGAAGACCGCCCTTAATAAAGATGCAGGTAACAAAGCTTTTGAAACCCAGCGCAAACGCACGACGGCGGCTATCTTTGCTCGCCTACAGGGTGGTGACGTTAGCTCAACCAGTGACGGCGCAGTTGATGCAACCATGGCATCGCACAGTTTCGATGCCGGGTGTGCAACCGGAACTACCGCGAGCGGCGAAACGCTCGATGGGATGGCGATGAGCCGGGGACGGCGCCGGGAAGCCTTTAAGCCTGGTGAGTGCCGGGTATGCTTAGAGAAAAAAGCGGTTGGAGAATGTGACGTCTGCCAAGGTTGTGAAGACGCCGATAATCGCGGCCAGGATCTCAGCGCCATTTACGCCCGTGCCATGAAACGGCAAAAGCAAGAAGCGTCACGGCGGCCGGAATTTCAAACTAAACCCGAATCGACTCCTCGTCGAATTGGCAAGCAGGCGCTGATCCGGCAAAAATACGGCAGCAACATGTACTTTCGGATGGAAAAA
>Ga0105028_100040_pt1 | contig 14786 bp, 14 predicted proteins | sample RS_106metaG_FD_91478 | JGI IMG/M metagenome (GOLD analysis project Ga0105028, IMG submission 91478) | Switchgrass associated microbial communities from Austin, Texas, USA, to study host-microbe interactions - RS_106 metaG | ecosystem: Host-associated > Plants > Roots > Rhizosphere | place: USA...
ATACGCTGGACCCATAGATTTTTTTCCTCCACTAGTCTACTATAATTTTATAATAAGTCTTACGCTTAAAAATAACAAGGACGATTATGAATACAAACAGCCTATTCAAACCGTATCATTATCTTGGCGCTGAAGCGTACGGTACTGGTGTATACGGCTGTGGTGAGTACGAAGCTGGCTGTACCACCGGCACGGGTGATGGCGGTGACGGCGGGCTTGTTAACACCGGCTACAACATTATCATTCCGGTGGCATTTGCGGCAGCCTTAATCATCGCGGCAGCAATCTTGCTCATCACGAAGTTTGTCCGCAAGCGAAAAGCCCGATCTCACGCGTAATACAGAATCTCTTAGCTGACCTCTTATTTCAAGAGGTCAGCTTTAATGATAGGATAGTAGCTGATATGCACTGATTTCACTCGATATCCCTGCCCTGCAAACCGAGCAAACTGAGCTCAATGATTTTCTCTCACGCCCCGATGCCTTTTCTGATCCCGACTACGCCAAAAAAACGCGCCGCATGAACGAGCTCAGCCAATTGCTTGAACTGGCCGAACGGCAAACGCACCTGCGAAAGCAGCTCGATGAGGCCCGCGAATTAGCCGGCGGCGGTGATGAACTAGCTGAACTAGCTAAAGCTGAAATCCCGGAGCTTGAGTCTGAACTGAATGAGCTGGATGAAAAACTCTTCGTCATGCTGACACCAAAGGATCCTAACGACGAGAAAGACGTCATCGTCGAAATCCGTGCTGGCGCCGGCGGCGATGAGGCTTCCTTGTTCGCAGCCGAGCTCTACCGCATGTATTTGCGCTGGTGCGAAGCGCACAACTTCAAAACAGAATTGATGAGCGAGAGTGCGAACGAATCCGGCGGCTACAAAGAAGTCATTTTTGAAGTCAAGGGTGATGCGCCGTACGCACAATTGAAATTCGAATCCGGCGTGCACCGCGTCCAGCGCGTGCCGGCAACCGAATCCCAGGGCCGCATTCACACTTCGACGGTGACGGTTGCCGTCTTGCCTGAAGCCGAAGAGACTGACATTGAAATCAACCCAAATGACCTGAGGATCGACATCTTCCGCGCCAGCGGCCACGGCGGCCAATCCGTTAACACCACCGATTCAGCCGTCCGTATCACCCACTTACCGTCCGGCCTTGTCGTTTCAAACCAGGACGAGAAGTCCCAGATCAAAAACAAAGCCAAAGCTATGAGCGTGCTCCGCTCCCGCCTGCTCCAGATCAAAATTGACGAGGAAAACGCCAAATTATCGGCCGAACGCCGTGGCTTGATCGGCTCCGGTGACCGCTCGGAGAAAATCCGTACCTACAACTTCCCGCAAGACCGCATCACCGATCACCGCATCAGCTACTCCCGTTCCAACATTCCATCTGCCCTGAATGGTGACATTGATGATCTCGTAGAAAGGCTCCAAGCCTATGAGCGTGAACTCAAAGCCGGCTCAGCCGATCACAGTTCATAATTGGCTCACCCAGGCCACCGCTACATTAACGGCCGCTGACATCCCGACAAGCCGGCTAGACGCGGAGGTATTACTCGCTTTTTCGCTCGGTACGACCCGTTCCTGGCTCCATGCCCATGGCGACAATATATTGGATCATAAGGTAGAAAAACGAGCAACAAAATTACTCAATCAGCGTATGGAGCGGACCCCCATCGCCTACCTGACTGGTCACAAAGAATTCTACGGCCGTAATTTCACCGTTACTCCCGATGTACTCATTCCTCGCCCCGAAACAGAGACTATGATCGAATTAGCCAAGGAGCTAAAGCTCACTGGTCACCTTCTTGACCTCGGTACCGGTTCTGGTTGTATCGGTGTGACACTGGCACTTGAAACCGGTTGCGCGCTAACGCTTAGTGATATCAGCCCGGCCGCATTAGCTATTGCGCGTAAAAACGCCGAGGCGCTGAGCGTTAATGCTCTATTCGTCGAGAGCAACCTACTGGAGTACTGGCTTACTCACGCTACACCCGCTCTTTTCGATGTCATCACGGCAAACCTTCCTTACGTCAATCGAGATTGGGAGCGCTCACCCGAAACCAAATACGAACCAGAGCTTGCCTTATTCGCCGATAATGACGGTATGGCATTAATTCTTACCCTCATCACCCACGCCAGTCGCGTCTTACGTCCCAACGGTTTCCTGTTGCTTGAAGCCGACCCCGAGCAACACGACGCCATCATCAATCACGCCACGCAAAACGGCCTCCAGCTTGAGACCGTTCGCGACTACATTATCGCCTTGAGAAAATCCTAACCTTGGTACTGGGCGAGCGTTACTTTAAGTTCAAGCGTTTGGTCACCACGTAAGACAGTCAGCGTCACCGTATCTCCGGGAGCAAACTGTGACAATTGGCTGGCAAGCGGATGCCGTGCATCAATTTCAGTTCCATTTACTTTCGTAATGATGTCTTTCGCCTTTAGGCCGGCCTTGGCAGCTGGGCTCCCTGAAACGACCGCGTCCTCCCCCTCACTGACATACGCCCCCTGTTTCACGGACAACTTCAACTGATTCGCAATGTCCGGCGTGATTGAGACGTACCGCACACCAAGATAGGCCCGCTTCAATTCACCGCTTTCCACGACGCTCTTGATCAAGCCTTTGGCGTCATCGATTGGGATAGCAAAGCCAATGCCTTGCCCCTCACTCGATACGGCCGTATTAATCCCAATCACCTCGCCGTTAATGTTCACGAGCGGACCGCCGGAATTGCCCGGATTAATTGCCGCGTCAGTTTGCAGGAGATTTTCCAGGGATTCAGACGAATCACCGTTTTCGCTCGAGGCCGTCAATGGGCGGCCCAGGGCAGAAATGATACCTGAGGTTACCGTTGTCTGGTATTGCCCAAGCGCATTGCCTATTGCGATCACCCGCGTGCCAACTTTAACGTCACTCGAATTCCCGAGCTTGGCCGGCGTGAGATTTGAGGCGCCATCGATCTTCAGGAATGCCAGGTCGTTTAACGGATCACGTCCCACGACTTTGACATTGTCATATGCCGTCCCGTCGGACAAAACCACCTGGACCTTTGAGGCATTCGCCGGAATAACGTGCCGGTTCGTGAGGATATACCCATCTTTGGAAATAATAATGCCCGTGCCAGCACTTTCCTGTTGGGTTGAGCCGAAGTAAGTCTGCGCTGTCGACTCGGTCACAATCGACACGACACTCGGGCTGACTTCTTTTGCTACTTCAGCAACAGCGTTACCTTCGTCAACGAGTTTTTGGCGCTCCGTAATGTTCGTTACGTTCGCAAGGTTCGCCAGTCCTGATTGGATAAATACCCATGCACCCAAAAAACTGGCGATAAAACAAAGAAAAATCAGCCCGATATTACGCCAGGCCCGGCTTTTGTTAACCGGTTTCAGTGATTGCGGATCCTGACGGAGTGCCAGCTCCGGAATGTCCGATAATGCAGCTGTTTCTTTCTTGTCGCCGTCCGTGGGCATAGGGCTTCCTTTCTCGGGTTAAAGCTGTGAGACATCAAGTCCGCTAAAGCGTACTAACAGAAGTATAAGCACCAATCCTGAGAAAATGAACGGCCATCGCAATTCACGGAATTCAATTTTGCCATCGTCTTCAAAAGCGCTGTAAATCGTAATCGCCACAAACGCGATTAGCCCGGTGATGATTGCAATTTGCGGAATCGCCAACTGCGGTCCGATAACATAGGCGATCGTCCAGTGATACGACAGCCACGCCAGCTCAGCGACGACAAACGCCCACGCCAGACTGAGGAGCGTCCGGTCGGATTCCGAAGAAAATGCCGCCAATGCGTGACGGGCGACGCCATAGGCGACCAAACCTGCCAACACCACGACGATAAAATCAGGCAACAGGTGCGCAATACTGAACAGGACGCTCAAGCCAACAAACTGTCCTACACCTGCCTGCATCAATACCCATTTTTTCTTTGAACGCGGCTTCAGGATCACCAGCCAGGCTGCAAATAACGCCGTAATCCCCACCTGAATGAGAAATTGGCCATTTGTCATCCATAACAAGCCAACGGTGGAGACGCCGACAATCGTATCAACAAGGTTACTTTGGACGTTGGCAAACCAAAACCGCGGCCGTACCGCAAACACCCGCCATTTACTGAGTAAGACTACGAGAAATGCAAGGATAGGCGGATCAAAATTCACCACCAACACCAGCAACAATGCCGCGTATGCGACGTTGAGGACGTCGTAGGTGATCTCACCAAGCCGCGTCCGACGGGAGACTGCTTTAATTAACTCCATCTCCGATGATTATAACAAAGTCCGCATCCGCCTGCACTCCCGGCGGCAGGCTCGTGCCACTTGGTTCCATGCCCAGTAACTGTTTCAGCTTCGCCGCGGTCTTCGGCTGCTTGCCACCTGTGAGATCATACCAGGAGAGCGCCGGATAATTATTCGTGTCAGTATCACCAATCGTCGAAACGTTAATATTGGCTTCCTTTAATTCTTCCGCCTTGGCTGACGCAACACCTGATTGGCTGGAACCGTTCAATACCGCTACCTCAGCCGTCTCTTCGCCGTTTAACACGTTCAATTTCTGTCGTATGTAGCTCTGGATTTCACTGAAATCATACAGTCCAGCTGCTGGCCGCACGATACTCTGGCCACTGACATTGCCTGTTGTGACAACCGGGTCATTCTGCTCGACCAGGCTGATAGATTTAATCTTGTCGCTCGGGATATCTTTGGCTAAGTTAATCAGTGTTTTTACTTCACCGCCCGAGAAGTTTGTCCGGACATTATCGCCGAGCGCATCAATGATACCGGTGACGGCCGCCGGGTTTGACAGCGTACCGGCGCTTGTCGCCTTTTCCTTGAGTGCCGTGATAATTTTTTGCTGGTTTTTCTCACGGTCAAAGTTAGCGTTTGGTAAGCCATACCCGCCGGCTGCATTACGGGCCCGTGCCAGTGCGAGGGCGTGTTCGCCATCCAGCTGCGCCGGACCATTCGGCCACTTAACGTAATAACACTGGTAATTACACTTCCAGTCAAAGTTCCGATCCAAAATACCGCGCGGGTCTTCACTCTCGATGTTCACCGTGATCCCACCGACCGCATCGACGACCTGCCGCACGACCGTATAATTCACCTGGGCGTAATACTGAATATCGAGCCCGAAGCTTTCACCTACAATGCGTTTTAATTCATTGGCGCCCGCCTGTTGGCTCGCACCGCTATCAGAACTACACTCATACACGGCATTGATGCGCCCCTCATAGCCCGCCGGGCATGCTTTGCCGTATTTTACCCACAAATCGCGTGGGATACTGACCATGGCAGCGTTTTTATTCTTCTGGTCAAGGCTGATGATCATGATGGAATCCGTCAACTCGCCCGCCTCATGCCCCGGGTCATCCTCAGAGGTACCGAATACCAGGATGTTGCTGCGCCCGTATTGGTCAGTTTTCAGTTGCTGGCCGCTCCCGAGCAAGTCAAAAATGTTACCGTTAAACACCCGGCTGCTGGCGATGAACGCCTTGATACCGACGAACAGTCCAATCGCAACAATGATGAGCAGAATTGCAATTGCCAGGCGTTTGAAGAATTTCTTCGAGGGACGCCAACGGCGCTTGGCCGGTTTTACCGGCGTTTCATCAATTGAATTAAGCGACGCATCAATATCAGCCCGGCGCAGCCCCTCGGCGGCAGGATTCACCGACGCCTTGCCGGTATCTGGCGCTTCGGGGGTGATTCGAGGCCGGCCTTGGACTGGCCGTGGCAATTTTCCGTCATGCAAAAACCGCTCCGGAACCTGCATATTATCAGAGGCAAGCGGATGGCCACTGCCTTGCTGCGGCGTACGACGGCGCAACGTGAAGCCGTCAATACTTTGACCTTGAGTACGTTTATTATTCATAAATACTTCCCCCACTATACCCGATTTGGCTGAATTAAAACAACCGAATCGCTCATGGTTTTTGGACGCGAAACGGTGTATGCTTGGGAAGTATGAATTCCAGTTTTTTCGAAGAACATAAGACGCTCAAAGACATCCTCGGAGTCATCGTCTTTATCTTGGCTGTCGTCATTGGCGCCTGGCTTATCAATCTCTTTCTCTTCCGCAGTTTCAGCGTTTCCGGCCCAAGCATGGAGTCCACCCTCTATACCGGTGACCGCTTGATCGTCAACCGCCTTCCCGTTACCTGGGCACACCTGCAAGGCAAGGCATATGAGCCCGAGCGAGGCCAGGTTATTGTCTTTAAAAACCCTTTGTTTGAACCAGGTATGCAGGACGAATACATCGTGAAACGTGTCATTGGCTTACCGAATGACCGGGTGGTTTTGAAAGACGGAAAATTTACCGTCTACAATGACGATAATCCTGCCGGCTTTAATCCCGACCTCTTCACGCCAAACGGCCCCTCAAACCCAACTGACGGTGAGGTTGACGTCACCGTTCCCGAAGGTGAATTGTTCGTCAGCGGTGACCATCGCCAAGCGGGATATTCATATGATTCCCGCAATGGCATGGGCACTATTCCGTTCCACGACATCATCGGACCGGTGGGGGCACGTATTTTCCCATTCACTAAAATCCGCACGTTCTAAATCAGGAACGTTATTCGGCAAGTCTTTTTTCTAGCGTCGCTAGCTCTTCATTGCTGCGATAGCTAATGATCAATTGTCCGCCTTTGGCGGTTGTTTTGTGCGTTACCGGTACGCCGAGCCGCTTGCTCAATTGGCGCGTAAAGACCGTCTCGGTTTGGGTATGCTTCACGCCGGTTTCAGTCTTTTCGCTGCCCTCTTCGGCCCGCTTGAATCCCACGACGAATTGCTCGGCCTTACGGACACTCCAGCCTTCTTTGATGATGTGTCTGAGCAGCTCCGCCTGGGCATTTACATCATCAAGCGCCAGTACTTGCCGGGCGTGGCCTTCGCTGATCTCACCGCTAATCAGCGCTTGTTTAGCGTCGTCAGGCAGCTGCAGTAGCCGTAGCGCATTCGCAATCGTACTTACTGCCTTACCACCGACACGTTGGCCGATTGCTTCGTACGTCATATTAAACTGGGTGTGCAATTTGAGATATGCCGTCGCCGTTTCAAGCGGATTTAGGTCTTTGCGCTGCAAGTTTTCAATCAGCGCAATTTCCAGCTTATGCTGGTCACTCAGGGTACGAATAATAGCCGGGATTTTCGTGAGCCCGGCACGGGTTGCAGCCCGCCAACGGCGCTCACCCGCTACGATATGATACGATCCACCGGCCGGCGAGACAACGATTGGCTGCAAGACGCCGTGTTCCTTAATTGAGGCGGCTAATTCATCCAACGCTTCTTCATCAAACTGCCGGCGCGGTTGGTCCGGATTTGGTACAACTTCGCTAATTTTCAGATGCCGAAGATCAGACGTTTGCGCTTCCTGTGAAGCGGTCGGGTCAAAGCTTTCATCCAATACGTCAACCGGGATCAGTGAATCAAACCCACGTCCCAAACCTGTACGTTTCGCACTCATGAATTGGCTCCTTTTTGCCCCACCCGTTCAGTTACTTCTTTGGCTAAGCTCTTGTAGGCTTTGGCACCCTTGCTCCAGCGGTCATACATCCCGACCGGTACGCCATGACTCGGCGCCTCAGCGATACGGACGTTACGCGGGATGGTTGTCTCAAACACTTTGCCAGGGAAATGTTTCTTGATCTCAGCGTGCACTTGGTTTGATAATGTCGTCCGCGCATCCATCATTGTGACCAATACGCCAATCAGTTCAAGCGTCGGGTTCATGCCTTTGCGGATTAGTTGCATTGTCTCGAGTAATTGGCCAAGCCCCTCTAATGCGTAAAATTCCGCCTGGACCGGCAGGAGGACATACTGGGCCGCAATTAGACCGTTCACAGTCAGGAGGCTCAAACTCGGCGGGCAATCAATCAGCACGTAATCATATCCATCAGCCGTTTCCAGCGCATCGCGCAGACGTACAAAGCGCCTCTCAGCCCCGGCCAGCTCCACTTCCGCGTTGGCCAGCTGTGGCGTTGCCGGCACGAGATCCACCTTTTTAACCTCTGTTTTGAGAATCACGTCCTTGAGTTCAGCCTGCTTTTGCACGACATCCAGGACGGTTTTCTCTAGCTTCGTCTTATCAATACCGAGCCCGCTTGAGGCATTACCCTGAGGGTCGAAATCAACCAGTAGCACGCGTGCGCCATCACGCGCCAGACAGTGCGCCAAGTTAATCGTCGTCGTCGTTTTGCCGACGCCGCCTTTCTGGTTGGTAATAGCAATTACCACGGGCTTAGCCACTGTTTATTTCTCCCTCATATTTCTAGTGGTATTATAGCACGCGTGTGAAAAGTAATAATGAGACAAACCTACGGTTTTTCTCATCGCGCGGGTGGCGAAATGAATTCGCCAGTCCGGCTGCTCTTTTCCCTCGCAGTCACAGCATTTCCGCAATCAAAACACCTCCGAGAAGGAGGTGTTTTTGTGGCGATTATTACTTCTCGCCGATTGCGCCAACAGTGATTTGGCTGTATTTCTGGCGGTGGCCAGTAGTTTTGTCAACGCGCTTCTTTGATTTGTAGCGGATGACACGCAGCTTCTCACCTTTGACTTCCGGCTCGGTGACCTTAGCCTTGATCGTCACACCTTTTACAGTAGGCGTGCCAACGGCTGCTTTCTTGTCATCGAAGACCATCAGTGCGTCAAGCGAGAGCTCTTTAGTTCCATCCGGGAGGCGGTCCACCAGGAGGGACTCTTTTTCAGCGACAATGTATTGTTTGCCACCGATTTTGACGACTGCTTTCATAGTAGTTCCTTATTAAATTACTCAAGTGAAGATTGTAACAGATGTAGTAACTTGTTTCAAGGGGTTCTCTTAGGCATTCTCTTTGCCGAAATCAGTCCAATCCGGATCCTTTTTCAGATCATCCGTCACTTGAGTCCAAAACGACTCCAGCTCCAACTGGTCAGGCCGCTCTTCAAGCGTCCAGTTATCATCATGATCCACCGGATCATTGGCAATCGCTTGGGATAATTCGTCATCATCAATTTGAATCGGCGCTAATTCAAGCGGCGGATGCGAGTCGAATGAGATCTCTGGTAGATGGAGTGAATGTTTTAGTTTGAGCATATTTGTTTTGATAGCTTACTTTTACATTTAAGCATAAGTTAGATAAAAAGTCAATATCCCTCCTCTAAGACGAATCAACTGAGTACTCAACTAGCCCGGTATTCGCCGGGCTAGTTCATATTCAATGACAATTACGAGGCTGTTTCAGCTGTAGCGCGCCGACGCATTGCCGCAACAATCTGCCAGACAGCAGCGATAACTGCCAACAGGATCAGTAACCACCAGTACCAAGCCAGACCGAAGATAATCCACCCTTGCGCGCTCGGTGCAACAGCCCCCAGGGCCGATTGGGATGACGATTTCTCATTACCCTTCCCTGCGCTCTGGGTTTGCATGCTCAGGACTGTCTCATTGGTTTCACTTGCCGGGTCATTATCCGCTGGCCGACTACCATCTTCTCCGCTACCTAGTACCGTGAATGGCGTGAAAAGGTTGCGGATCGTATCAGTATCCAACACCTCAGATTCTACAGCCGGAACCGTAAACGTTCCGCTCAACACAACCGGCCCGTTGCCGGCATCGTCAGTCGTTACCGCAGAGAACGTATGGCTTGTCTCGGCAAGCAACGCGTCGGTTATTGCCGTCCATGTCGTGCCACCATCGATAGTTTCCGTCACTAATGGAATCCCGTCTACCAACAACTCAACTGTAGCGGAGGGGTCATTCGTCCGTACGGATAAGGTATATGTACCGTCAGGATTCTGCGTAGCAATCAGGTGCGACAAAGCTGGCGCAGTCATATCAATAATGAATGTAACTGTCGTCGAATTTCCAGCCTTGTCGAACACCTCAATCGTATGCTCGCGCTCACCAGCGACCGTTGTATCTGTTGTCTCATAATCATCCACAACGATGCGTGCAAGATTCGCCTCATCCACCGTAAACTCAACAGGGCCGGCATATATCCCGCCTTCGACGACACCTTGTATAACCGGATTCACGCGGTCAATTTGGGTAATAGCGTACGACAACACGGTCTTATTACCAGCTACATCTTCTATTTCGACATCAAAAGTTCCATTATCACTGTGAACTTTTTTGAATTCAGTATTACTAGTACCGGCAGTCGGTGCCCACTCATTAGATATTTTAATCGGTTCGTCAGTTTTAAGAGTTGCCGTCACTGTCCCACGCGTAAACTTATCCCCCGTATCCGTTGAAATTGTTATGGTGCCACCAGGCGCTTGCGTATCTCCAACGCCGACTATTGTCACGACCTGTGAGGCGGGCGTCCAAGAATACATGGTACCGTTGCTATCCATTGCAATGGCGGTAAGCGTGTGAAATCCAGCGGTCTTATCACGGTAGTAAAAGCTTCCGTTAGCAGTTCCATTATCAAGCGTATAAGTTGGTGTTTTCTCCCACTTAGCACTTCCGTCTGTCGAAAATTCACCGGTGGGCGAAGAAGACGTGACATAGAGTTTCGTTCCGGACGTATCAAGGGTTTCAGGCACCTTATCGCCGTTTTGGGTTTGTACGGTAAATTTATTTGTCGGCTGGCCTTGGGTTACCGAATACGCATCGTTTGTAAAATTCAGCTGGATAATGTCGGAGGTAACGGCGTGAGCCGTCAGGGGCGTGAACATATTGAAAGTAATCGGAAGAGCAAGCACAAGCATCAATAAATACCTATGCCTACGCGCGCGTACATCAGGCCTATACTGTCTTCGCCCCATCACGGTCACACACCTCTTATCCGTCCAATATTATTGGATCTACTCTCATTATATACCATATGTAGCGTTGCCGAGAGTTGCGAAACCGCTTCCTAAAGCGTTACCGCCACCGAGCTTCAATTTCATGGATCCGGCCATGATCAAGGCCGTAATAATGGGCAATTTCGTGCCACAAGGTATGTTTGATTTGCTTGTAAAAAGATTCCTCGCCGTTGGTCGCGTGCAGAATTGGTAACTTGAAAATCGTAATTTTATCCGGCAATACCAAATTGTACCCAGCTCCGCGCTTTGTCAGCGGAATGCCTTGGTAGAGTCCAAATAACGTCTCATAATTCCTCAGCTTCATTTCCTGCCGCTGTTGCGGGCTCGGTTCGTCCTCGTATGTCACGACGACATTATCTAGCCCCTTGATATATTCCTGCGGCAGCTCATCCATTGCCCGGGAAATTAGGCTCGCAAAATGTTCATCCGTTATCATTACCGTTATTGTACGCCAAATTAGCACTCTCTACAATAGAGTGCTAGCAGTATTTGGAAATGAATGTTCCGTAAATACGCCGGGCCGTGTCATCTGATTCAGCGTGCCACTGGACGCCAAAATGCCGGCCGCTCTGCATAGCCTCCACTACTCCGTCAGGCGTGTTTCCTACTACTCTCCACCCGTCTGCAATTCGCTTAACCGCTTGATGATGGCGCGGCGCCGATGGGGTTGATTCACCGGCAGCAAAGCCGAGGAAATTTTCGCTGAACGTCACGACATGCTCGTCAACCGGAGTCCCTGTCTGGTGGGAAATGGGGGTTTCTATCTGCGACGGGATATCCTGGTACAAATCGCCGCCATAATGCACATTCATCAGTTGCATCCCGTAGCAAATTCCAAGAATTGGCTTATGAAGCGCATCGCATGCGTCGATCAGTTCCCGTTCCCACGCGACACGCTCCATGACCTCAATATTTTTCATCGATTTATGGGCGATCCCACCATAAATTTCCGCCGGCAAGTCATATCCACCCGTAATCACAATTCCATCGCAAATACGTGCCGCAGTTTCGGGAGAAATATCCGGCTCCAACAAAATAGGCTGCCCGCCGGCAGCCTTAATTGCTTGCATGTAGTCTCGTCGGACATATACATACTCGACACCGTCACGAATCATTCCCTCCTGATCCATGCATACGGTGACGCCGATAACTTTTTGTTTCATCTTAGGGTCAGTATACTCGGGTATTCCCCAGAAAGCAGCTATGATTTTCCGAGAGAAATGCTGAGCTCACTGCCCTCAACCTTAACGGAAGTCGCGTGGGCGCTTTCACCTTCGGTTTGCAGTGATTCGGCGAGGGTTTCTGTAGCAATTTCATCCCGGTATTCAGCAATCGCTTTTTGGAGCTCTTCATCATCCGTTGTAAGGACGAGGGATATACGGTCATCCACATTCAAACCAGCTGCCTTGCGCGCCGCTTGGATGTGACGAATCACTTCACGCATCAAGCCTTCACGCTTAAGTTCTGGGGTAATATTCTCGTCAATGACGATATCATTGCCGCGCGTCACCTCTTTAACATTTAGCTCCTCTTCCAATATTGGAACAAAATCAAATGCTGTGCCGAAAACCGGTACCATTATGCTCGCAATTGGTTGACGGACTTTTATCCCAGCTTTTGCTCGCAACATCAGGCCGATGTTCACAAATTCACGCACCGTCTCCATGTCATTCATCACCAATTCATTGACATGTCCAGCCGGTAGCCAGTCTTTCAAATGAACCGATTCCTCATCACCCGTGAGATTGTGATACAGCTCTTCGGCCAAGAACGGCGTGAACGGCGCCATTACATAGGCAAGTCGCACCAGTACATAATGCAGCGTGCGGTAGGCCATTTGCTTGTCGCCATCATCTTCACTCTTCCAGAAACGGCGACGTGAACGGCGGACATACCAGTTAGAGGCATCATCGAGAAACGGCAGGATTGGGCTCATCGCATCTGGGATGTTATAGACGTCCATATGTTTTTCAACTTCGCCGACCAGCTGATGTAGTCGTGAAATAATCCAGCTATCGAGCGGGTTCGTACATTCCTCAAGCGGATCTTTCAGCTCCCCATTGAATTCCCAGCCATCAACTTCGGCATACATCGTGAAGAAATCGTACATATTCCAGACCATGCCGAGTTTGCGTGCCACGTCACCAACATCTTTGTCCTGCAACGCAAAATCTTCACCATTGAGTAACGGGCTGGAGAGCAACAAGAACCTAAGCGAATCAGCCGAGAATTTGTCCATCAGCTCGTTCGGATCGGTGTAGTTGCCGTAGCTTTTGCTCATTTTGCGGCCGTCATTGCCCGCCACGTTACCGGTCACGATGACGTTTTTAAAGCTGTTTTCACCAAATAACGCGACGCTCATGGCGTGCATGTAGTAGAACCACGCCCGTACTTGGCCAATATATTCGACAATAAAATCGCCCGGGAAATTCGCCTCGAATTTTTCCTTGTTTTCAAACGGATAATGGAACTGCGCGAACGGCATAGAACCGGCCTCGAACCAGCTGTCCATTACCTTGTCGATACGGGTGTATTCTTCGTCATCAATCGTGAATTTCACCTTATCAATCCACGGGCGGTGATAGTCCTCTAGCTCAACCCCACTTAAGTTTTTTAATTCTTCGTAACTACCGACGACTTTAGTTTTGCCAGACTCTGATTTCCACACTGGCATCGCCGTCGCCCAGAAACGATCGCGGCTGATATTCCAGTCTGGTGCTTGCTGGACGGTTTTTTCGAACCGGCCATGTTTCACATGTTCCGGGAACCAGTTAATCGGCTCGTTTTTTTCGAGCATCATTGTGCGCTGAGCGTCAATATCCATGAACCAGCTCGGATGTGCACGGTACATTAGCTTGGTGCCGCAACGGTGGCAGTGCGGGTAACTGTGAGTGATGTAATCAATTTTCCAGACAATACCGGCCTTTTTCAGCGCCTTCGCGACGTCTTTATTACTCTCCCAAACATTGAGCGGCTCGCCTGCATCCCGCCATGGCATCATCGCATAGAGTTGCGCCGCGACCGGTTCGTAATAAAAACCATTGGTGTCAATGATGTGGAAGCCTGGGAAATTTTCCTTTTTGGCCAACTCATAGTCTTCCTCACCGTAAATTGGAGCGAGGTGAACGATACCCGTGCCGGCTTCCGTTTCGACGTAATCAGCGGCGTGGACCCTGTATAAATCTGTGACGAGTGCAGCCTGTTGTTCTGCATCGTCGCCGGCCTTTAGATCCCGTTTGCCGATAGAGGTATATCCCATACCTTTTGGCATTGGCATCAGAGGTTCGTAGCTGAAACCGACAAGATCACTACCTTTCAATTCACGAACTATTCTGTAGTCAAGCGGTTGGCGTTTTTCATCCGTGAATACGCCACTCGCAAGGTCTTTGGCAACAATGATACGCTCGCCTTCCAGGTCAACTTCGACGTAATCAACTTCCTTGTTCACAGCCAAGGCGGTATTGGCAGGAAGTGTCCATGGCGTGGTTGTCCACGCCATCATATAGCGGCCATCTTCGAGCTTGAATTTCACATATACGCTCGGATCGGTTACGTCTTGATACGCGCCGGCGTCCATAGTCACTTCGGCCTTGGAAAGTGGCGTACCATCGAGCGTACAGTACATCAGTACTTTTTCACCCTCGTAGATTTTGCCTTTTTCATACAGCTCTTTAAACGCCCACCAGATCGACTCCATGTAGTTTTTGTCCATGGTTTTGTAGGCGCCCTTGAATTCGACCCAGCGGCCAATCCGGTCAACGACATCTTCCCACTCGCTACTGGTTTGCACCATATTTTCGCGTGTCGCGTTGATGTATTTTTCGATGCCGTATTCAATCACTTCCTGACGGCTGTGAATGCCGAGTTTTTTCTCGGTGAACCGTTCTGCTGGCAGGCCATGACAATCCCATCCCCAGACACGCTCGACGCGCTTGCCCTTCATCGTTTGGTAACGCGGCACCGCGTCTTTGACGATCGAACTG
>Ga0105028_100041_pt1 | contig 14370 bp, 13 predicted proteins | sample RS_106metaG_FD_91478 | JGI IMG/M metagenome (GOLD analysis project Ga0105028, IMG submission 91478) | Switchgrass associated microbial communities from Austin, Texas, USA, to study host-microbe interactions - RS_106 metaG | ecosystem: Host-associated > Plants > Roots > Rhizosphere | place: USA...
ATCAGAATAGGCTCAATCGCTGTCGAAATAGAGCGAATCGTGTTGTCGAGCTCTGTTTCATAAAAGGTGGCTGCCTTGGCCATCATGCCATCGATACTACCCGACTGTTCGCCAATACTGATCATTTGTGGCACCAGAGGCAAAATATACTGCTCGTTTTTGAGTGATGACGACAATGACTTACCACTTTTTACCTTTTCAGCAGCCCGCAAAATTGCATCCCGAATAATCACGTTACCGACTGCTTTTGATGCAATCCGCATCATTTCGAGCATCGGCACGCCACTTACCAACAAAGTTTCAGCTGTGCGAGTAAATCGCGCCATGTAGAGTTTACGAAACATCTCGCCGAACATGGGTACGTTGAGCTTTAGGTTATCAAGCGTACGACGTCCGTTCTCTGTTTGGATATAACGCCGCAAGAAGTAAATACCCGCTCCGAGCAGTATAAGTATCAGCCACCAAAACACAGTCAGGAATTTGGCAGCGGCAACCATAATAGCTGTAACAAATGGCAGTGATTTATGCAGATTTTCGTAAAGGTTTTCAATCTGTGGGACTACGGTTGTCAGCATGAAAATGACTACACCGACAATCACAATCAGCACAATTGCCGGATAGACCATCGCGCCTTTAACCTTGCTAGCAATTTCGGCGTCGTGCTCTTGTTGGTTAGCGATACGCTCCAAGGACTTGTCGAGCGTACCTGATATTTCGCCTGCGGCTACGAGCGCAACGAACAGTTCGTTGAAGATTTTAGGGTGTTTTGCAAATGCATCGGCCAGCGCACTACCCCCCTCGACGGAAGTGATAACTTCCTGCGCAACCTGTTTGAGCTTTTTATTGGTCGTTTGCTCCTGGACCGTGTGCAAACTCTGCGCCAGCGGCAGACCAGCGTTGATCAGTGTCGAGAGCTGGCGGGTAAAGATAACTTTTTCTTTGGTACTCACGCGGTCCTGCAAAAAACCGAGCAGTCCCCTTTTTTCGCCCTCTGGAACAATTTCCAGCGGCATCAGGTTGCGACCCATCAGCAGTTTGGCCGCAGAGCGTTCGCTCTCAGCCTGAACCGTCGATTTGACGATTTTGTTGCTCGCTGTATCGCGCGCGGTGTACTGAAATGTCAGCATCTAGGCTTCCTAACCCCTCATCATCCTGTCAAATTCAGAAATATCAACGGCAAAGTTGCGGGCTTCTTCGTACGTAACCGTACCGGCCTGGACCAGTCCGACGAGCGTCTTGTCCATTGACTGCATACCCTGGTCGGCACCGGTCTGGATGACGGCATCGAGCTGGTGGGTCTTGCCTTCGCGGATGATGTTACGGACCGCCGGCGTCGCGACCAAAATTTCCGCTGCGACACTACGTCCGCCACCGATAGATGGCACCAAGCGCTGCGAACAGATCGCCATCAGGATGTTTGCCAGCTGCGCGCGGATCTGCGGCTGCTGGTGCGGCGGGAAGACGTCGATCATACGGTCGATCGACTGTGCCGCCGAGTTGGTGTGCAGCGTCGCAAATACCAAGTGTCCGGTCTCTGCAATCGTAATTGCAGCTGAAATTGTCTCCAGGTCGCGCATCTCACCGATCAACACAACATCAGGGTCCTGGCGAAGCGACGAACGCAGCGCCGCCGAGAACGAATAGGTATCGTAGTGGACTTCGCGCTGTACCACGACTGATTTTTTCGATTTGTGCGTAAACTCGATCGGATCCTCGATCGTGATGATGTGGTGTGATTTTTCGGTGTTGATTTTGTCAATCAACGCGGCCAGCGTGGTTGATTTACCGGAACCGGTCGGGCCAGTCACTAGGACCAAACCGCGCGGATAGGCGGCAAAGTTATTCACCACCTGCGGCATGCCGAGTTCCTGGATGGTCTTGATTTCATTCGGAATCAGACGAAGTGCGGCTGCGAGATTACCGCGCTCATGAAATGCGTTTACACGGAAACGACCGAGATCACCAAATGCGAAACTGAAATCAAACTCTTTGTCTTTGAGCAAAATCTGCTGCTGGTCCTGGTCCAAAATTGCAAACACCAGGCGTTCAACTTCTTCTTCGCTCAAGGGGTTATAGCCTGGAATCGGCGCCAGTGAGCCATCCACGCGAAGCATCGGCGGCAAACCAACCTGAATATGAAGGTCGCTCGCTCGTTTGCGGATAACTTCCTCGAGTAGTAATTCGATCCTAAGTTCTGGTGCTGCCATTTTTATTCCACCCTCTTTATGCCATATTAGCCGCCACGCGGTTTACCTCATCAAGCGTCGTCAGGCCCTGCAAAGCTTTCATGTACCCATCCTGGCGCATGGTAACCATACCCTCGAGGATCGCTTGCTTTTGGATTTCGGCACTGGTCGCGCGTTTTACGATCAGGTTTTGGATATTTTCACTAATATCCATCACCTCATACAAACCAACGCGCCCCTTGTAACCGCCCGGTGCTTGAGGAGTATCTTTCCCCTTGACCAAAGTATAAGCTTTTTGCGCCGCCAGGGGCAAGTCTTTGTAGCCCAGGTCCGCCGCATACTTGGCAATGTCTTCTTTGGTTTTCGGTAGCAAGTGCCCTACTGTTTGCTGGACGCTCTTGGTTTCGAGCTCCGAGGAAACGTAGGCTTCCTTGTTTTCGGAAACGCGCCGAACCAGACGCTGACCGATGACCGTATTGACGGTGCTGGCGATCAAAAACGGCTCAATACCCATGTCGAGCAAGCGTGGCAAGACGCCGGCCGCAGAGTTGGTGTGCAGCGTCGAGAAGACCAAGTGACCCGTCAGCGCCGCCTGCACCGCCAGGTTCGCCGTTTCTTTGTCACGAATCTCCCCTACCATCACAATGTCTGGGTCCTGGCGCAGGATCGAGCGAAGTCCGCTGGCAAACGTCAGGCCGACGTCAGCATTCACTTGGATCTGATTCACGCCGCCCATCTTGTATTCCACCGGATCCTCGAGCGTCACGATGTTCACCGTGTCGTCTTTGATCTCCTGGATCAGCGCGTAGAGGCTGGTCGATTTACCGGAACCGGTTGGACCGGAGGTCAAAATCATTCCATTCGGTTTGTGGATACCTTTGCGGATGGCACGAAGCGCGCGGCCGGCGTAGCCCATTTCCTCGATATTAAAGCTGGAGCCGGATTTATCGAGCAGACGGATAACCACCTGTTCGCCCCACACTACCGGGCTGATGGCGATACGCAGGTCGATGTCTTTGCCGAGCGTACGCACGGTAAACTGACCGTCCTGCGGGATACGGTGTTCGTCAATTTTCAGGTTCGAGAGAATTTTAATACGAGAAATCAGTGCCGGCTCAATGCTTTTTGGCAATTTCATAATTTCGCGCAGCACACCGTCAATACGGCAGCGGATTTTTAGCTGGTCCTCGACCGGTTCAATGTGAATATCACTTGCCCGGGCACGCGCGGCATATTCCAAAATGGTATTGAGTGCGCGGCTGATTGGCGAGTCCTGTTTGATCACCAACGCGTTGCTCTCGCCGCTCGGTTGCGACGAGGCGGCAGCGGCCCTGTTTTCAGTCTCTACCGAGCTAATAGCGGCACTGACGCCCTCGGCCAGGTCAGTGTGGTACTGGTCGAGCACATGCTGGACGCTCTCCTCGCTCGCCATATAGACGCGAAGCGGCCGCTGGATTTTGTTTGCCAAATAGTCGACCGCCTGGACATTATTGGCATCCAGCATTGCCACCGCCAAACGGTTGTCGATCTCGCCCAACGGCACCGCCATGTAGCGCTCAGCGATGTCCTTGGGCAGCAGCGCGAGCACTTTGGGGTCAATCGTCGTATCGCCCAGGTTTACATACGGAACACCGCTGACTTTGGAAATCGCCTTGGTCAGCGCTTCGTTGCTGATCGCTTTGCTCTGTACGAGCTCACTAAAAAGCGGCGTCCCGGATGCCTTCGCAGCCGCACGATGCTGTTCGATTTGCTCTTCGGTCAGTAACTTTTCAGTGACCAACAGCTGCTCGAGTTTTTCCTGGTATTCGTCGGTTAGTAATGCCATACGGCTCTACTCCCTAGTTACCAAACGGCTGTTGGTTCGTGGTATCACCAATTTTAATTGGGACCGTTGGGTTAATCGCTTGGTCGTTAAAGATTTTTTCAGATGGTTCGTCGATGTCAGCGGAAATCGGCTGGGCTGTTTCGACCTCTACCGGCTTTGCGATTTGGCCGCCCAGCAACGCCTGTCCCGCGAAATACGAGATAACGATACTCACGGAAACAACCAGGATCAGTAGGGCTATGTCAGTTCGTTTCATGGCTTGACCGTCTTCTTTCCTAATTCAACAGTTCGCTCCGGCAGATAGTAGGTTACGCCTTCGACCGTAACGCGCAGCGCAGTATCGGTTCCCTGGATGCTCAGGCTTTTCACATTCATCGGGCGGATCGTACGCTCCAGGTCCAGCAGCATATTTTTCATCTGGTCGTAGTTGCCCGTCGCGCCAAAGTTGAAGTTGTTCGTTTGAGCTTCGTTTGAAGTCGGATCCACAGCCACCTCAGTTTCCAACCCAGTTGCCTCGCCCGATGCATTGATGGTGGTGAGCTCGCTCAGCCCTACGCCGGATTTCGGCAGTACAACCTGTTGCAATGATGAAGCTAGAGCGGACCTGTCGTCGCTCGATGGCAGTGCGTCCAGGATGACTTTGAGCGGGCTGTCTTCGGGGTTGGCTTTGACTTTTGCCAAATTCGAATCTGCCTGCAGAGCGTCAATTTTATCCTTTAATTCATTCGCGTTGGTAATGTTCTGGGACAGTACCGTCTGGGTTTTCGCCTTTTCGCCGATGATACTCTGGTTAAAGGCAGCCTGTCGGAACAGGAACTGAATCGCCACGCCACAGATAGATAGCGCGATCGCCGCGACAATCACCCACAGAAAGATCAGTTTGTTCGCGTTCGCGATTTGCTGGCGTTTTTTCAGCCCGGTGAGCTGTTTGGGGTTATGCGTATCAGTCATTGTTGCCTCCGTTGAAAAGCGGTACGCCGCTCGCCGACTGGGTGGTTTCGATATTCGGTACTTTTACGCCCGTCACTGCATTGCGCTGCAGGAAGGCTTCTTCGTCGTATGTCGTCACGATGCTGAATGTTACGCCGGTATCGGCCTCCAGTGCAGCTGATTCGACGGTAACTTCGCTGAATAGCTTTTTGGCTTCCTGCTCATCTGATCCGCCGACGCTAAACTCGGTGTTGATCAGCGTGTCTTTGAATGTCGTCAGCGCGGCGTAATCCTTGACGGTTCCTTTGAATGTGATCGTCTTGTCCTCTGTTGAGACGTCCAGGTTGGTCAGCGTCACGTTTTTTGGCGGTGCCGGGTTCAGGGTTGGCAAGAATGTCAGCAGTCGCGACAAGTTCACTTTGTCCTCGTGCAGCTTCGACAAGTTCGCCAATTGGTTCTGGATCGTAATGTATTTGTCGATATCCTGGATACCGCTCAACTGGGAAGCCTTGCGTTTAATGTCCTCTGTTTGCGTGTATAGGATGACCGACTGAACACCGTACACATAAAACGCAAACAACACGGTCGCACCGGCCGCGATGATCGTGATCAGGATCGCCAGCGCGATCGTACGACGGCGCGCCCGTTCCGCGTGCAGGAATTCTTTTTTGACGTCAGGTAAGAGGTTGAGTTCAATCATGAGGCTCCGCCTCCTGGCAGCACCATAATGTTACGCTTAGGAAAAATCATGAGGCTAGTCCCCCATCCTTTGCGTCAAGCCGATTGCTACAGCGAACTGTGCCGAAAGCGGCTGGAGTTTTGCCTGGTCGGCAGCACTGACACGGACTCGCTGCCACGGGTTGCCCACTTCGGCAGGAATACCGACACGCTCGGTCAGGTATTCGCGGAAGCCCGGAATGGTCGCGCCATAGTTTGAAACCACCAGGCTCGATACCGGCACACTCTGGTAGCGCGTCTGAAAGAACTTCACTGATTTGGTGATCTCGACGATAAACTGGTCGACAGTATTCTCCAGCGCACGGACGATCTGCCCCTCGAGTTTGTCCGGCTGCAAACCGAACTTCGTGATGAACTGCGCAGCCTGCTGGGGCTGGACATTCAGGTTCTGGGCAGCGACTTTGACCAGCGACTGCATACCAACCTGTACCGAGCGAACCAGGCGCGGCGTGTCGTTGTAGGTAATCACGATGTCCGTCGTGAAATCACCAATTTCGATCAACACGCGCGTACCGGTGGCATTCTGCGGTAATAGCGCGCGAACCAATGCCAGGGAATCAGGCTCAATCGCGATCACGTTAAATCCAAGTCCCTCGATCAGATCGAGCCGTGATTCGCTAAAGGCATTCGAAACACTGGCCAGCAGAATCTCGTTTTTGGTAGCGTCGGCCAGTGATTTTCCGAGCATCGCCCAGTCTACCTTGGCTTCGTCCAAGCTCATCGGGATGTATTGTTCCGCCTGGTATTTGATCGTGCTCTCCAGCTCAGCCCGGGGCATATCCGGCATATCAACCACAGTTGCAAACATTTTGTTGGATGGGATACCCAGCACCACATCCTTGGCCTTGATACCACTCTGGCCAACGACTGTCATGATAATTTCGCCTAAACGGCGCTGGTCTTCGGGCGCATCAGAATTACTGATTTTGATATCAACAGGAGCAATGCCATAGCGTTGCAACGTCCAATCATTACCGCTGCGAGACAACTGAACCACGCGCACTGCAGTCGTGCCGATATCCAGTGCAAAGAAGTCGCCCACCGAATTTAATAACTTCATCTTGGGTCGTATTATACATAAGCGGTTTGTCAGGATGCAATAGATATGACCGCTTTTAGCAATTGAATGCCAAGATGTCAGGTTGCGCTAGAACCGCGCAGGAACTTCACGCTGCTCAATCGTCCTGATAACCGTGTTCGAGTTCGGCGATGAAAGCTGGTTCAATAACACGTCAGGCCGTAAACGGAACGTTTCTGCTTTGTCGCCATAATTCGGCGCTTGGGCACCGGCACTTCGGAGCGGAACGACCCGGTTGCCAGCGATGACTGCGCCGTTCACCGTCAATGCCAGGCCGCACTGGTTCAGCAGCGGTGCCACGTGACAGGTCCAAAAATCAGTCTTGGCCGCGTAGATTCCGTCAATACGGCTTACCACGTTTTGGACAAGTATCCTGCTACCGCTGAGGATAACGATTTGAGGCAGGTCGTTAACCGAAGCGTACGGACCGTCTGCGTATTGGATGTTGCTGATAATATCGACGCTCGACGCGTTCGGCGCATCGACGATGATTTTCCTGCCCGGTGCGATCGGGCTCGACGCGGTGATGAGCAGGCGGCCAGGCCCGGTGTACCGGACGCTTGAACCAACCGTGGCCACATCGATTGTCGTCGCGGTCGTCGTCGCAGAGACGCGCGGCGCAAATATCGCAAACGGATCGTTCAAACAACGGGCTTGCGTCGGATTCCCCGTCGCCGGCGTGCCTCGTCCTGAACTGTAGAAATAGCCCATATTTGTCGAGTTACCGTAGGACAGACTATCTGCCAGTGGCTGCGACGGCGGCGAGCCATTCGCGCCGAACAGCGAAATCGCACCCAGGCTCATAACTCCATAGTCAGCATAGGACGAATAGGTCGTCGCACCTTGCGTAAACACCTGGCCGCCGCGAACACCGGATGGTGCCGGGCTCAAAACAGGACACACCCCTGATGAGTTACGGAAAGTTCCACCGGCGATAATATCACCCCCCGCTACATACATTTTTGGCCGTTTACCTAATGTGATACAGACCGGGGCCGAAGTCGTGGCAACCGGCGAACCTTCGGCGGCGTTGCGCGGATTGATCGTCAGTGTCGCACAAACGCGAGCGCCGTGTGTCGCCAGGCTTGCGAGTGCATTGTAGATATGACTCGCGTTACCACCCCTGGTAGGATCGTGGATATAGGTGCGATTTGATGGCAGGACCGAAAGTTGCGGATTCGCCGGCGTGCCGCCGCCGCTATAAGTAGCCAAAGTCGTCGTAGAACCGTCCGGGTTTTCCTTGTACACCCGGGCTTGCGGATAGCTGGTGCGTGTCGTGACCAATGTGCTGTTGTTGTTTACCCTGAACCGAAACGTGATCGGCTGGCCTTCTTCTGCGGTCGTGTCCGCCGTGCCATTGACGAGCGATTCGACGACCGGCGTCATCGAACCGGACGGGTTCTGCAGTGCCCTCGAACGGCCCATAGGGTTACCGCAGCGGCGGTTCAGTTCGTACGCAATGCTTCCACCCGGATCGCGGAATACGATGGTCGAGTCAGAACATATCCTACCCGCCTCCGCTTCCCTGATCCTCCATGCCACGTCGTTTTCGAGCGGCATATACCAGCTGTTGATAACTTCACAGCTCGGACGGGTTTCAAACCAGTTGATGCCGCCCCACGAAGCATGCGCCTCGAGACGCCATTGCAGGTTATCCCAATCAGCAGTCGTCACCGTCCTCAAACCCGGCGCGCCGTTTTTGCCCAGCAACGTCTGTACGATCACTGCCGATGAAGCCCGGTTTTTGCCGCCGCTGTTATATAAACCTCGCAAAAAGTTCACCAGTTCCGTCGGCGAATTCACGCTGGACGGAATCGGGCTATCCAGCAGGTTCTCGTCATTGGTTGTTTGTACGCCGTTATCAAAGTAGCCGTGATATGCCGTGCGGCCGAACACCGTACCGGTATACGCCCTATCGGCGAAAGCTTCCACCGCCGGCAGTACAGCCATAAACGATGACAGCAAAATCAGGGCAAGTGCCCAATATTTTTTCGATACTACACGCGCACCGCTCATTGCAGCCCATCCAGTTTGATTTGATACGCGGCTTTGGCTGATTCATAATCATAAGCTTTTGAATCCAGGCGATTGATAGCCGTATGGTACATATCGCGCGCCAGGTCTTTTTCTCCGCGCCGGGCATACACATCGCCCAGCAGCGCTGCAGTGTTCGTGTCATGCCACTTGCTGTCAGCGTCTCTGGCCACGCTCAACGCTTCGTCGTATTTTTTCTCATCTAATAACAAGGTTACTTTCATCAGCGTCAGCATGGTTTTTTCGCCGTCGTCTTTGCTACTGGCAATTCCCTCGTCGTATTTCTGAAGCGCGAGGGCGTTGTTGCCGGTCGCTTTTGCCACATCAGCCTGTTCCATGGTGGTTGCAAAGCCTTGCTCGGCCGGTTTTTTCTGTCCGCCGCCCAGGGTAAACCACCAGGCCACCCCGGCGCCCGGCACCACGATCAAAACCACCAGTACGAGCAGCACCACCTTTGGCCGTCTTTTCGCACGGCGCGATGACTCACCACCTACGACAACTGGCGTAGGTGTATCGACTGCCGACTGGCTGCGAGACGTTTCGTCTTTCATGCTTATGGCTATGATAGCAACCTTGCCCTGGGTAAGCCAAGCTTTGAGTTGCCAATTCTAACCACGTTGTTGTTTTTTGTATAGTTTTGTGATATAATATGCGGGTTCGTGAAGGTTTTCCCCTCGAGAGAAAGGAACCTCCGGATGAAGGTGGTACGTAACAGTTGGCCCATTCTTTTGGCCTTCGCCATCATCGGCCTGTTCATTGTCTACGCACAGTTCCAGGACAACCCGAGCAACCGCTGCTCGCGGTACACGTCCGCCAAGCTGTCCGCCGGCATCGTCGAGCAGGTCAACCGGGAGCGTTCGGATCACGGCATGCCGAACAACGATGACAAAGTGATCCTGGCCCGCCAGGTCACCAACGGTGCCGAGGCCCAGGCCCGCGCTCGCTTCGACACCCGAGCCTGCGGGTTCACAGTGAAGAATCTCTTCACCTACCACGTAAGCGGTGACATGACAGAGGAGAAGCTGTTGTCGGACTATAGCGACAACATCTCCCGAGACGTCATCCGCGTCGTGGACGTGAACGGCTTCCTGTTGGGAGACACTGATCCCGAGCAGTGCGTCAGCGATACCGTACCGCTGGCCACAATAGTCGATGGTGGCATCAATGTCACCCTCGTCTGCAACCGGCCGTACCCTGCCCAGGAATCCGCCGAGTGAGCTCGGATTCCGCCCCTCTGGGCCAACAGAGGCCTGAACACATCCGTTGTTCAGGACCCCCAGAGGGAAGAGCCGCATCAACCGATGCGGCTTTCTCTATTGTTGAGCCGCAAATACCGCAGAACCAACCGTTAGCTTATGGCGCTCCGCAGCGCTACCGCTCCCATTAAAACCGCCATCCTGCCACTGCACGATGATTTCCAAAAACCGCTCGGTACCGAATCCCGAACTGCCGATGACGAGTGCCGTCTCGCCCTTTGGCACATCCGCCAGGCGGCGATAACACGTCGCTCCCGTTCCGTCAGCCAGCAGTACTTTTTTGCCCTCCTGAAAATCAATATCGCTTGCAACCAGCGTCGTTTTTGCATTGCCAAAATTATCAATGCACCAGACTTTTCCGCTGATGTCATCACCCGGGACAATCGTTTTTGTCACGACGGGCACTTCCCGCCCGTTCAGCACCCAATACGCCACCAGCGGCAGAAACTCCAGGCTCCTAAATTGCGTGTGATTAATGCGCTCACGCTGCTCCGCGGTAATCTCACCCCACTCCACGGCCGCTGCAGTCACCGTTGGCGTGTCCAAGAGCTCAACTGAGTGAGCAAGCCCCTTGCTGGCGATGATTCCGAGAATTTGCTCGGTATACGTGCTCACCACCAGCGCACTACCAACGTGGAAATAGCAAAACGGCACGCCATTGTCCCATTTCGCACGCACCCCATCCCCGCGCGGTGCAACATTCACTAAAACGACTGCGTTTGTATCCGATACCGATTCGGGCAAGTTACTCAGGCTGGCCAGCTGGTCGATCAAGTTTCCCGCCGCCTCAGTTTCCGGCGCAATCCCGCCCACGCCATGAAACGTCGGCTGCACGCCGAACAATTGGCTGAACCGCAACTGCTGCCTGGACCGGGCGTTATTGTCTGCACAATCCGTAATAATACTGCCTGTTATTTTTGACATACTTCTCCTCTCCCAACTAAAAACCTCCGCTTGAAACCGCGGAGGTTGGTTGGGTCAAATTATTATTTCTATGACAACGACAACGGACTCCGCAGGGCGCGGTACATCATCATGTTCATAGTGTTTGGCGTGGATACCATGGAGTGACTATACAATCTTAGCCACAAAATGAAAAGATTGTATAAGGTATAGTTTGTTCGGCACTCATAGTTCTACAGACTCCTCGCCTGATGTCCTATGTCCGTACGGTACTGAGCGCCACCGAAGTGTATGTTTTCTATTGCCGCATAGGCTTTTTCGGCAGCGTCGTCTACCGTTTCACCCGTCCCCGTCACATACAGCACACGCCCACCATTTGCGACAACCTTGCCGTCCCGATACTTGGTACCGCCGTGATGAATAATTGCTCCGTCATGATTCCGATTTAACCCTGTGATAATCTGGCCTTTGTCAGGATTTGACGGGTAGCCATTTGCGGCCATACACACCGTCAGCGCTGCTGTTCCTATCTGGCTAGGGATCAGCGTGGGGTTTAGTCGACCCTCAGCAGCAGATTTTAATGTACCGAATACGTCAGCGTCGGCTTCTTGCAACTGCGCCATCAACACCTGAACTTCAGGATCGCCAAAGCGTACATTGTATTCAATAACAGCCGGGCGGCCTCCCAGCTCTTCGGCAAGCATTGCGCCTACATATAAAAGTCCCCGAAACGGAACGCCTCTCTCCCGCATCCCCTCCACAGTCCGGTCGACGATATCCATCAGCTGATCTTCTTGCTTGAAGCTCACGATCGTACGCGGTACTGTTGCGTAAGCCCCCATACCGCCCGTATTCGGACCTTCATCGTTATCGAACAGACGTTTATGATCCTGCGCCAGCGGCAGCATGCGCCACTTCTCGCCGTCACAGACGACAAAGACCGATACTTCCGGCCCGTGGTATCGATTCTGGATCAGTACTGTTTCCTTGCCGGCGCCGTCGTACTTGCCCTCGAACATCTCTGCCAGCACCCGTTTGGCTTCGACGTGGGTATCGGGCAATAATACGCCCTTGCCCCCGGCCAGGCCGTCAGCTTTGATAACGTAACTGCCCTCTGGTCGCTCCATGATGTCAGGCATCGCTTCAAAAAAATCATGCGCAACAACAGTGGGCGGATGAGGAATACCATGCTCCACCATAAACTCTGTCGCGTAGGCCTTGCTTCCCTCGAGTTTTGCCGCCTCGGCACTCGGTCCAAAAACCGGAATGCCCTCTGCTTGCAGTCTGTCAGCCAACCCCGCGACCAGTGGCGCTTCGGGCCCCACTACCACCAGTCCCGATTCCTGTTCGCGCGCAAACTGAACAATCCTATCGACATCGATAGGATTAATCCCTACGTTCTCACCCTTGTCCAAGTCACCCGTGCCAGCATTACCTGGCAAAAAATACAACTTTTCTACATCGTCTGATGCATCCAGCGGAATGCCCATCGCATGCTCGCGCCCGCCATTACCAACAACTACTACCCTCTCACCCATATCCGCACTCCCCTTTCGGCTGCCAGTTATGTCGAAAAACAGTAATATACCCGTTTTATGATACCTCGGCTTTGCTCGATATAAAAATACAGGTTAAGGGAAGAGTGTCTTACTCTGATTTGTCCGACCGGCGGCCAAAGCCTTTATTTCGGGATGGAACTTGGAATTTTCGTACCCCACTCCGGAAAGTTTTGAGTTTACCAAACCCTGCGCTCCCAGTAGGTACTTCCGAACGTCTTGCATGTATAGCCTTGGAAATTGCAGGCATGAGATCGGCTGTGGTATTGCGTGTCATACGACGTGCCTGTTCACTGGCTCGTTCCTGGTTGCTTGTTCGTTTCATGGCCGTAACATTTGCGTCAAGACCGATATCGGCGAACGCCTGTCTTAGACCTTCCTTGTGTGCAGCGCCAAACAACAATACTAGCTTTGATTTGCGATCACTAGGCAAAGCAGCGTCGTCAGCTGGCAGGTGATCCAGCGCCCAATCTTTTATCATATTGCGGGCTGTGCGCTCTCGCTGAGCATCTAAACGTTCCAATAAGCCCTGATCATCCTCGGTGGAGCTTGTCAGCAGCTCTTGCGGTTCTCTCCCCTTGTTAAGTGCCCGAAAAGATTTATGCTCAAATGCATCATGATCGGCAAAGATCGTCTGGACACCCTTTAGTTCCGCAAGCTCATAGGCGTATTGCCAAGCACCGATCGCATACTCATTGCGTTGTTGTTCGAGCTGAGCCCGGGAGTACCTCTCTAGCTCGGCGACCATTGACAATGCAAGTTCACCGAAAGCCCGCAGAGCAGCGTCATGGGATTCTTGTTCAGCCACGTCAGGCAAAAGCTCTGAAAGCCGTACTGGCTCAGACGGTTGACGGGCAAATCCGTAACCTTCTATAAACAGTGTGTCGCCTGGGTGCATACTCCCCACCACTGCAGCGACCTCATCATATTCCTCTTGCGTCGGTAATGCTATTAGGTCCAAGCCGGATTTGGGACCGTCCTTTAACGCTCGGCCGTGTACTCCTACATATATCTCGATATCGTAATTATCATTAATACGCTCGGCTTGATCGGCGGTTAAAGCATCCGTGTGAGTTTTTAGTTCCGTTTTGTGCAAAACGTTATAACCCTCACGGGCGTAGGATCGGGGAACGAGCTCGGTTGAAGGCCTGTTCATGAGTATAGTAATACTAGCATAAAAGCTACGGAAAGTCAATATCTGTGAGCAGGCATACCACCGTAGCCCCAGTCGGTTTGCCACACTTTCATCATATCAATTTCGTTTGATTGCGCTGAAATGATATCGTCAGCCATCTTTTTGATTTCATCGTGTTTAGCGCTTTTTTGGGCAAGCTTCGCCATATCAATCGCTCCCTGGTGATGTTCAATCATGCCCGATAGAAAGGCTTTGTCGAAATCGTCGCCCGTTTTTCCTCGCAGGCTATCGCTCATTTGACTCATTGTCATCTCGCCGCCCATCATATCGTCCGTTTTATTCATCTGCGTTGCGGCAATCGACACGATCAGTCCTCCGAGCAAAAAACCGACGATGCCAAATGCAAGTGATTTCGTTTCCATAATTTCCTCCTGACTTAGGTTATCTGTTCATTAACCGACCGATAACGCTGACGAGCTCGTCGGCTTTTTCATCAGTCGTACCGTGGTTGATTCCATCATTCGTCAAGCAGTGCTTCGCATGGTCACGAACTAATTCCAAGGCAACTTTATCCAATGCCGCCTGAATAGCGCTCATTTGGGTCAGTATGTCGATGCAGTATTTATCATCCTCGACCATGCGCGAAATTCCGCGTACTTGTCCCTCGATTCGTCGCAGGCGTTTTTGCAATGCTTCCTTGTTCTCTGCATATCCGTACTTAGCCATGAT
>Ga0105028_100042_pt1 | contig 14222 bp, 16 predicted proteins | sample RS_106metaG_FD_91478 | JGI IMG/M metagenome (GOLD analysis project Ga0105028, IMG submission 91478) | Switchgrass associated microbial communities from Austin, Texas, USA, to study host-microbe interactions - RS_106 metaG | ecosystem: Host-associated > Plants > Roots > Rhizosphere | place: USA...
GAAGTACCAGCGGGCGTGTAAGCGGATGATCGAGGCGGGCTACTGGCTGATGGCCTCCATGCGAGGCGAGGCACCCAAGAGCATTCGCATCGAGTTCAAGAGCAACAAGACTCTGCAGCGGCTCCAGAACGCCCAGGCGGAAGCCATGGAGATTCGGAACTCTGCGACCTTGTGGCTGGCAGGGGTACTTGACCAACTAGGCTTTGCGCAGCGACTTGGCTACGACGATGTCAAGACCGAGTACGACGAGCCGCCCCCGGGTTTGGTCGGCAGTTCCAGAGCCAACCAGCCAGCCCCGACAGAAAATGAACGTGATCAGGGGAACGGTGAGGAGCCCGAGGGCGATCAACCGCCGTCCCAGCGAGGAGAGGATTTGCTATGTCCGACGTGAACCCGCAGGACATCCCCGACCAGCCAGACCCTGGTCAGCCCGACCCGGCAACTGGCGAGCCGCAGCCGGAGAACGGCGAGGAAGAGCAGTCTGACGAGGAGCCTGCTCAAGCCATGGCACCTGGGAGAACATTCCAGCGCCGTGGCGCTGAGAAGCGAGGCTAAAAGGAGGTTTGGTGAGGGTCTCGAAGCGTCCGCCCGAAACTGCGCTTGCCGAGACTTTCCGAGGCGAGCCGGGAGCGGCGGGCATCAAGAAGGAGTTCACGCTGCTCAAGACGGAGGAGCCTGAAGCCGCTAGTGGCGGCTACGAATCCAAGGTCTTGCGCCCCACGGAGTCTCAGCTGGAAAAGATCAATCGGTTCACTAAGACGCCGAAGACAGCCGATGAGGTAGTGTGCTTCAAGACGCTGTCCTGCAACGATCTCGAGGACCGGGACGACGACCAGTTCACCACCGATTGCGTTCGGGACTTCTCGAAGCTCCCCGAGCCGTACTCGCCGGTGGGCAAGAGCTACATGGTCGGTCACGACTACAACAAGCTGCCAGTCGGGCGTATCTACGACGTCGGTACGCAGAACATCGACGGGACGCTTTTCCTCACCAACGAGGTTTACCTCCCGAACACGGAGGCCAACAAGAGCTTTATCGAGAACGTCGACTACGGCATCTATTGGGCTGTGTCCGTCGGCGTGATGCTCGGTGAAGATGAGTGCAAGGTTTGCAAGAGTCCGTTCCACTGGTTCGGCTGGTGGTGCAAGAACGGCCATGAGAAGGGACTCTACTACGACCCCGAGTCCGATGAGACCGACGACTACGGCTGGCCCATTGCCTGCGATCCTGCGAAGACACCGAACGCTGTGAAGTGTGTGCGGATGTTCAAGTCTCCGAAGGATTTCTATGAGCTCTCGCAGGTCTTCCTTGGTGCGCAGTACTATGCTGCGCTGCAGCGGGACCCGAATTTTGAGGGCATCATCAAGGCCGCTTCAGCCAGTCGTTCTCCCGTCGTCGCTCTCAGCGCATCGGAGGCCTTCCACCTCCCCATGCCTCACAGCATTAACATGGGGCAGGGCGGAATCGCTACCATGTCCTGGTCTGGCGGGAATACTAAAAGCTGGACAGATATCCACGGCCTCACTTGGTCCGTCGGACCGAACGGTGAGACCGTCTGCCATGGCAAGCAAACAGAGGAGGAAGACGATGCCGAACTCAGCTCCGGTTCCGTCGGTGAACGGACCGGCGAGGAAGACGGACAAGCCGAGCCTGGCTCTGACCCCGGCAGTGCGGCAGGGGGGACGGAAGTCGGTGCCGGGGGGAGCCCGGAAGACGGCGGGCAAGAACTCGGCGGGAGCGGCTCGGAGGGGTCGCAGGTAGGAACTGACGAGAGCGAGGAGGAGGAGATGGACAAGCAGGCTGTGCTGGCGGCTGCCCAGCAAGCCAAGCTTCCTGCGAGCATTATCGAGCAGCTGGCAGCCGCTGAGGACAACGGACTCCTCCTCGTTCTCCAGGCCACCAACGAACAGTTGGAGGCCCAAAGCAAGGAACTTGAGGAACTCCGCCCCAAGGCGACGCTTGGCGATGCCTACATCAAGGAGCTCCGCTCTAACGTTCTCAACTGGTACGTGAAGGCGAATCAGGAGGACGGCAAGGGCGTTGACACCAAGATCGTCGAAAAGCTGATCGACGCTTGCGGTGACAACATCGAGCTCATCAAGGAGCTTCAGGCGCAGTACGAGAAGACGGCCCGCTCTCGGTTCCCAGCAGCCGTGCGGCGCTCAACAAGCGAGATCGACCCCAACGAACGCTCCGAGTTTGCTGACCCGGAGAAGTCGAAGGTCGACACCAAGTCTGTTCGTAAGCTCCACGGCTGAGATTGAAGGGAGGTTAGTAAGTGACCACTAAGCTGGCGGGCGGGAAGATCACTGGGATCCTCGCTCTTACCATGGAAGCGTCAGAGGCTCTTGTCGTGGGCGACCCCGTCCACGTTGACGACGACTACTCTGTGGCTAAGGCGGACGGGACCAAGCCGATTCTCGGTAACGTCTCGGTAGCAAACGTCAAGCGAGAGGCCAACTCCGGTCGTTACCCGGTCAGCAATGTTCCGGGTGACGTGACTGTCGAAGCCAGGGGCTTCTCTGTGCGGCGGATGACATCAGGTGCCGCCGTAACGGTTGGTGGGTTCGTAGGCATCGACGCCACTCAGCGTGCCGTTGATGTCCTTCCGGACGCCGTCAACGTCGTTGGCATCGCCCTCATGGGGGCTGGTGCCGCTGATGTCGACATCGACGTCCTCGTCCGATAAAGGAGGTGCTGTGACCACTCGGTTCTCTACTGTGAAGGTGGGACGCACCTTCGAGATGAAGGACTTCCACCTCGACATGCAGAAGCGCCGACAGGGTGGTGAAGATATCACCCTGAAGGGTTATCTGCAGGAAACCTACGGTGGGGAATACACCCCTGAGAAGTTCTACGGTGAGCTCGGCATCGACTTGAAGTCCATGACGGTCGAGAAGATGCTGAACACCTCGGAACTCACTCGGTGGCTGTTCCCCGAGGTTTTCCGTGACGCCATCCGCCGGGGCATGGAGTACACCCCCATCTACCCCAACCTCATCACTGGGGACGAGCCGATCCAATCGACCGGCTTGACCATGCCGATGATGGACTGGTCGAACGTCAACGCCGACGACGTGCGCCTGCGGGACACGAACGAAGGTGCGACGATCACCGAGGGTGAGATCATCACCTGGGCGGAGAAGCAGGTTACGATCAAGAAGAAGGCTCGTGGCCTCAAGCAGACCTACGAGTCCATCATGTTCACCCCGATCAACCTGGCTGCCGTCTACTTCGAGGAGCTCGGCACTCGGCTCGGGTCTGACCTTGACCGTGACTTCATCAACATTCTGATCAACGGTGACCAGGCTGACAACTCTGAGTCGGCTCCTGTCATCGGTGCTACGACGGCGGGCGTTCTGGTCTACCAGGACATCGCTCGGGCGTGGATTCGCTTCCGGCGGATCGGGCGTAACTCGGTGGCGATGATCGCCTCTGAGGCTGACGCCACCACGATCCTGAACCTCCCGCAATTCCAGGCTACGCAGCCTGCTGGCAACGTGACTCCCTCCGGTGTCACGCTCAACGCCAACACGCCGCTGCCGACGAGCCAGGACATCTACGTCCACGACGCCATGCCTGTGGGCAAGATCCTGTTCGTCGACAACGCTCGGTCGGTGACCAAGCTGACAGCGATGCCGCTCCTCATCGAGTCGGAGAAGCTGGTCAGCCGCCAGATCCAGGGCGAGTACGTCTCGATCATCACGGGCTTTGCCAACATCTTCAAGGATGGCCGGATGATCCTCGACTACACGACCAACCTGGCCACCAACCCCGGCCCCAACGCCACCTACTGATCGGCCAGCTGAGAGGAGGTTAAAGTGGCAAACGACCCGCAGTACGTCCGCCTGAACGACAGCCTTGCGGACCACGGCTCACTGGCAGATGTGACCGGGTCCGGCTGGTCGATCGGGGGTATGGACGTTCAGGAGTTCCCTGAAGACGACGACGTTGCGGCTTCTTTCGTGCGTGGCAAGCTTCGTGCTGGCGTGCTCGAACCCGCAAGCCGTGCTGAGTTTGACGAGTGCCATCCTGAAGAGGAGCCCGTCGAAGTCGAGCGCAAGATGGTCGTCGAGATCCCCCACCAGGAAGGGCGTCTGCACCGTGAGGTCCAGCAGGGCCGTCAGCGGATGCGGGCTGCTCGTGCTAAGCAGTCGGAGAAGGTCATGTCGTCCTCGTTCTACGACGAGGTTGACGATGGGGCCGAGGACGACGCTCAGCCGGTTCCTGGCGTGACTCCGCTCACCGAAGCTGAGAGGCGAGCAGCTCGCCGTTCGGCTCGTGAGGAGTCTAAGCCCAACCGTTCTCGGGCAAAGAAGCAGGAGGGAAGCGAGGGTTCATCCTAGGGAGGCTCCTAGAAGGCCCGTAGCGGCTTTGGCGGGGCTTCCCTCAGGGGTTGCCCCGCTTCCGCTACTAGGCCGAGAGGAGGTGAGCTAGGTGCCGTTCAAGAGCAAGCGACAGGCCCGGTTCATGTTCGCCCGCCATCCTCGGATTGCGAAGCGATGGGCCAAGAAGTACGGCGGCTATAAGAACCTGCCCGAAACGTCGAGGAAGAAGCGCAAGACTAAGAGCAGTAGCAAGAAGCGGGGTCGGAGGCGCTAGATGGCTACAGTACCGGAGTTGTATCTGCGCCAACTGATTGGTGAATCTATCCCTCCCGGGGGCGCTGCGGAGGATACGTTCTTCACAGAAGAAGAGATCACTGATCTGCTGGAGCGGAACAGCTCCGTTGTGCAAGCGGCAGCCGCCGAAGGCTGGGCCATGAAGGCAGCTGAGTATGTTCAGTTTGTCGACGTGGAGGAGAGCGGCTCAATTCGCCGCATGTCCCAGCTGTACCGGCAGGCCTATCAGATGGCGCAGTACTATGCCCAGAAGGCTGATGCCGCTAATGCAGCCGTTGGAGCTCCTCGTGTTGCAGGCCGTGTTGCCCAGATCCTGGGTGGCGGGGAGCCAACTGTGCTCGTCAACGAGTACATTGGCACGCAGACGGTCAGCAGCGTTCGACCCTATCCAACCAAGCGGATGAACGCCCCGCTCCAATGAAGATCACGGAGGAGGCGGCGCAGCTGCGAGTCACCCAGCAGCTGATCAGGCGATATGGGAGGGATATCGCTCTGGTGCGCCCCGCTGGTTGGGTTCCCGACGGTGCAGGGGGTAGGGCGAGATCGGGGACGGAGACGCCCTTACCCCCTGTCCGTCGGTTCTTCTCAGGAACCGTCCCCAACAATGACTTCAGAATCCGAGCCGAGGGCGAGCGGCAAGTGGGCCGCTTTGTGCTGATTGGTCTGCCCGGTGACGACATCCAGCAGGGTGACTATTGGGTAGACGGCACTACAACCTACCGAGTTGACTACGTGCATGACCACCCAAAGTACGAGCTTAGGGCGGAGGTTGTAGCAGTTGGCACTTAACGGCGCTATCCCCGGAACTCGGGGTAAGGCTATCCCGGGGTCTGCCCCACGCCAGATCCCGGGGCAGCCTAAAACCATCCCTGGGGCTGTTCCTCGCAACATTAGGGGCCAGTTCGTGAAGGGTGGCGTCGGGGTCGCTTGGAGCGGGTTAGAGATCTTGATGGCGAACACTAGCAGCCGAGGTGACGCTGTCTACGAAGAGCAGAAGGAGGCGATGGAGCGGGCGAAGAACACCGCTGTCGAGTACGCTCGGGAGAAGGCACCTTGGCAGGATCGGACTGGCGATGCTCGCCGAGGGCTGAAGGGTGTGGTCGTCCACAACGATCGGGATCGGGTCTCCACCCTCTATTTGGGGCACACCGTCCAATACGGCGTGTTCCTTGAAACTCGTTGGGGTGGACGCCTTCAGATTATCATCCCGACGCTTCGCACTATTGGGCCCACGCTTCAGCGACGCATCTCCGAGCGAGATCCTCTCCGGCGGGGGCTGCAGCAGTGAGACAGCTACTTCACACTAGCCTCTTGGCCAATTCCGATTTGGCTGAGCTTGTAGGCGAGCGCATTTACCAATCCTCTTCTCTTGGCGTCGGAGATGTTCCTCCAGAGCCAGCAAAGCCCTACGTGCTCTATACCGAACTGCCTTCAGATCCCTATAGAGCAGTACAAGAGACCTCTCGAGCGAAGGCAAGGTTCTTCCAGGTTTACGTTTATGACAATCGGGGTTCCTTCCTGCGAATTGAGCGCATCCTGGCGCTCATCAGAGAGACTCTAGTCAGCCTAACGGGGGCTGTTAGTCCCTCAGGAGTGCGGTGCACGGATGTACAGTGGCAAGGAGAGTCGAGCGATGTTACGGACGAGGAGCTTGACGCCAACTCCAAGTTCGGCAATGTTCGCTTTGTAGCAAGTCAATAGGAGGGTAGATGAAGATTAAGTACATGGGCACCGCTGACGTTCGCCGGATCTCGAAGGGCGAAGACTGGGGCGGACGCCTGGCCGACAAGCTCACCAGTGAGATTGTGTGGAATTGGGAAAACAACCACACCATCGACACGGATGAGCTCGATCTCTCAGATGAGGCAGTCGAACTCATCCTTGAGGACCCCAACATGAAAGACGTGACCGACATGAAGCGCATCCCGGTGGGTGCTGCTGAGGCTATGTGGAAGGGCGTCGGTCAGGCTACTGTTGCCCCTGAGGGGGTTGCTGGCGAAGCTGGTCCTCAGGGCTCTTCTGCCGCCGAGACTGGCGGGGGCGGTGGAAGTCGCCGGACGAGAGCGGGCGGCTCTACCGGAGGTGGCGCTGGTGGCGGAACCACCGCAGGAGGCTCAACCTGACATGCAGATCCGCTGCCCGTCTCGCATCCATGGTGTTCTTGCTGAAGGCCGCTTCGAAGTGAAGTGCCACAGCAAGCGATGCGGCGCAGGCACCGGTGTAACCGTCCTTCACTACTTCGACCTGCTGACAGGCGAACTTCTAGAGACCAAGCGTTTCAAGGAGCCTAAGGCACTGTTCCAACGAGAGGAGGTTAGTGTTCAATGCCCCTGACGACAATTCCCCTGCCCTTTGGGCTCCGGGACGTCAAGATCATCCCGCTGACCGGCGAAACTCCCGGCACCGGCATCGACCTGCCGAATGCTCGAACCTTTAGCTTCTCTGAGGCTGAAGACTTCGAGGAGCTTCGTGGCGATGATGGCGTGGCAGCTGTCCACGGTCTCGGTGCTGCCGTTGACTGGGAGCTCGAAGGCGGTGGTATCTCGCTGGAAGCTGTCAAGGCTATGTACGGCGGGGAGATCGCTGAGTCGGGCGTCGCACCTGCCCAGGTTAAGACCTACTCCAAGAAGGTCACTGACCAGCGCCCTTACTTCAAGGTGGAGGGCCAAGCTATCAGCGACTCGGGCGGCGACTTCCACGTCGTGCTCTACCGGTGCCGCTGCACTGGTGAGCTGTCTGGAGAGCTCGCCGACGGCTCGTTCTGGCTCACCGGAGCTTCCGGTCGTGCCATCGGCCGTACTTCCGACAAGCTCATCTACGACTTCGTCCAGAATGAGACGGAGACCGCTATCGACGCTGGACCGTAAGCGTCAACCGGACGAGCCCGAAGGAGGCCGACATGCCGGAAGAACTCATCGAGCAAGAGTCGACTGTACAGGACCGGCTCTCCGCCCAGCAGCAACTCCCTCCTACCTCGGCAAGCGGTTGGCGCTCACCGAGGAAGGAGGGTTTTGTTGTTGAGCTCCCCTCAGGCAACAAAGCTCGGGTGCGCCGCACGCTAGACCTTTACGATCTGGTGCGTAGCGGCAAAGTCCCTAACAAGCTCATCAGCGTAGTGCAGAAGATGATGGGCAAGGGTAAGTTCGACGCTGCCGAGCTCTCGCCAGAGAACCTCGACGTAGAGACCCTGCAGCAGATGACCCAGTTCATTGACACCGTAGCCACGAAGGTTATGGTTGAGCCGAGGTGTGCAGTGCCGCCTCCCGGCACCGAGTACCCGGAGACTTGGGATCCGCCTGAAGGAGCCATCTCTATCTACGACCTGACGGAAGAGGACAAGATGTACCTCTTCCATATTGCTCAGGGAGGCGTCGCTGATGTAGAGCAGTTTCGTCTCGAACAGAAGGCAGCTCTGGCAGCTCTACAGGATGTCCCAGACGTTCAAGCAGCCACCGAGCAAGCTGCTACAGCTGGATGACCCCTATGTCGCCTTTTGCCTCGATGAAGCCTGCTTCCTTTGGGGTAGGCATGTCGAACATGAGCTGGATTTGGCGGCTCGTGATCCCAAGGACCTGAATCGGAAAGAGTACAGGAACGCCACCAGCCGTCGCACTCGCACCTTTGAAAAGCTGATGAATGAAGAGGCGGAGTCGCAGCCGGAGAAGACTCGACCCGGGCGGTACCGGGATCCGGCTACGATGTTCTCCAGCAAGCGGAAGTAGAAAGGGCAGCTAGTGCCGGAGAATATTGATCTCGGTACCGCAGTAGGTAGGATCGAGATTGACGCCTCGGGAGCAGCATCCGGGGCGGGTCAGGCAACCAAGGCTCTCTCCTCTCTTGACGATGTCGTCCGCAATAACTGGTGGGGTCTTAGGAACCTGGGCCTCGCCTTTGCCGGCTTCTCTACTGCTGTTGTAGGTGCCTTCACGACTGCCGCTGTTGCTGCCGTGCGGTGGGAAGACGCCATGGCTGGCGTCGAGCGAACCACTTGGGATGCCGCTCAGTCGGCGGCTCAGAACCGAGCTGAGATTGAACAGCTTGGTGAAGCCCTGCGGGACATGTCGACCATTAAGCCGATTGCTGCTGAGAACTTAGCGGCGATCGCAGAAGAGGCTGGTGCCCTTGGTCTTCGCCGAGAGGACATCGCCGCCTTCACTTCAGTGGTGGCAGACCTGGCGGCCACGACTGACCTCACCGAAGAGACGGCGACCACCAACCTCGCCCGGATTGCTGGCCTGCTTGGCGTCCCGGCTCAGCAGTTCCAGAATCTCGGTTCGGCTATCCTTGAGACAGGCCGGTCGACCGCCGCCACTGAGACAGACATCGTCAACCTGTCCAACCGGCTGGCTGGTATTGGTGCACAGGTTGGCCTCTCTGCCGATCAGGTTGTAGCTCTTGCAGCGGCAGTTCGCTCCGCCGGTATCCAGGTGGAGTCCGGCGGTACTGCTATCCAGCGGACCTTCATTGACATGCAGAAGGCTATCGCTCAGGGTGGCGATAAGCTGGATATCTTTGCCCGAGTTGCGGGTATGACGGCAGCTGAGTTCGCTACGCTGTTCCAGCAGGATGCAGCCCAGGCTCTCACCCGGTTTGTGCAGGGCTTGTCTCAGATGGAGAAGCAGGGCGTCAACACAGTTGGCGTTCTGGCTAATCTGGACATTGTAGAGCAGCGTCAACTTCGTACTCTGCTTTCGCTTGCGGCAGCTGAAGGACAGACGGTCAACAGCAACCTGCGACTCAGCACTATCCTGGGAATTTCTTCGAAGGCTTTTGCTGAGAACACAGCGTTGGCAGAGATTGCTGCTAGAAGGTACCAGACGGTCTCTGCTCAGCTGCAGATCTTGCGCAATCAGGCAAATGAAGCCGCCCGAGCATTTGGTGTAGCATTTCTGCCCTACATCAAGCTGGCCGTCACCCTGCTGACGAGCTTCGTTCAAGGCATGCAGGCTATGCCTGGTCCGCTGCGGGTGGCTATTGCTACGATCTTCGCACTGGTAGCGGGCATCGGTGGACTCGCTGCTGCTCTTCTCCTGATTGGCCCACGAGTTATCCTCGTGCGGCAAGCGCTAGCTCAGCTGGCTGAAGGTGCCGCTGGCTCCGCCACGGCGGTCGCCGCAGCCACTGCTGCTGAGCAGAAGGCGCTAGCTAATCTCCAGAAGGCCGAGCTTGCTGCTCAGACGGCGAAGCAGCGCTCTGTCACAGCGGCCATTGCCTCTGAGAAGGCTCGTTCAGCCGCAGCTGCCAAGCGGGCGCAGGCGGACCAGCTGGCGGCCACTGCGACCCAGCGTTCAGCTCAGCAGATTCAAGCTGCTGACAACCAAGTTATAGCTGCCACGCTCGCTCTTGAAGCTGCTACAGTGAAGGCTGCGGCGGCTCGCCAGGCAGCAGAAGCTAAAACTGCCTTGGTTGCCGCTGCTTCAGCAGAGACTCAGGCGGCGGCTCGTGCAGCGGCTGCTGCAGCGACCCTAGCAGCCTCTAGAGCGGAAGCAGCCCAGGCGATCGCAGCAGACCGCCTAGCAGCCGCCGAAGGGCGTGCTAGCGTCGCTAGAGAGGCTGCCGCCGCCGCTGGGGCGAAGGTCGCCGCCGCTTCAGAGGCAGCAGCGATCGCCGACACGCAGGCGACCCTGGCGAGGCAGCGCTACAACATAGCGCTGGCGAACTCCCGCAGTGCTGCAGCCAACGTCACCGGTGCCACTGCGGCTGCAGCCACGGCCACAGCTGAACTTGGAGCCACCTCTGCTGCGACGGGCGGCATGGTTGCTCGCCTTGCTGGTTTTGCCAGCAAGTTCACGAGGGTGCTGGGTTGGCTTGGAATAGCGCTAACCGTAGCTGGCGTTGCAACGACCATCTTCGGCTCGACCCAGAAGAAGGCTGTCGACCCTGCCAAGGAGCTTGCCGACGTCAACATGGAGTTGGTGGAGGCAATCAAGGCCTCTGCTGCTGGCAACGATGCAGCCGTTCGGAGCTGGATTGCTAACCAGCTGGCGATGGCGCAGGTTATCCCGGTTGCGCAGTCCCTTGGGTTCACTATCCAGCAGCTTACGGATATCATCCGTGGATTGGCTTCAGCTCAGCTCGTTCAACAGTTCGTTGAAGCTATTGTTCAAGCTGAGAAGCGGGGCGTTGAGGGAGCCGCTCGACTTGGTGACGCCATCCAGGCTTTCTTCACTGACTTCAAGAATGCCAACGAGGTCGCTCGGCAGCTCACTTCGGCTCAGTCTGCTCTCGGCGTCGAAACTGAAGAGCTAGCTCTGGACCAAGAGGAGCTAGCCAAGCAGGCCCGGAAGGCGGCGGAGGAGCTTGACAAGCAGAACCAGGCGATCCTCGACCTCACCGACGCCTACTTCAGCCAGCGGCAGGCTGGCCTGCAGCTCATCGAGGCAACGGATCGCTTGGCCGAGGCTCAGGCCAATGCCGTTGATCCAGCCCGAGCTCTTGCTGCAGCAGAGCGAGATGTCAATGATGCCAACCGTGCTGTAGCGAAGTCGGCTCGTGATGTAGCAAAGGCACAAAAAGCGGTTGACACTGCTCGGGCTGATGCTCTTGATGATTTGGCTGAGGCTGAGGATGACGCTGCCGAGGCACACGACAACTACTACGATGCACTTGATCGGGTAGCGGATGCTGAGGAGAAGCTGGAGAAACTTCGGCAGGGGCCGACCCTCAAAGAGATCACGGACGCTACCAACAAGCTGAGGAACGCTCAACTGAGGCTTCGGGATGCGCAGCAGGGCGTCGCCGACTCCCAGTGGTACCTGAACTATCTCCGTGAAGAGGGTGCCTCCGACCGAGACCTCCTCGAAGCGCAGAACATGGTCGACGATGCCAACCAAGAGGTGGCTGACTCGACGGCTGATGTTTCGGATGCGCAGGAGGAGCTCAATGACCTGCGTGATGGGGCTGACCCTCGAGAGCTTGCGGCAGCCGAACGTGATCTGCGGGACGCTCAGCGTGAAGTGCGGGACTCGCTTCGGGAGATCGCTGAACGGGAAGAGGCTGTCCAGATCCTGCGGGATGAAGTTGCTAACGACACCGCCTATAAGGACGCTGTTGACACTCTAGCGCAGGCGCAGGACGACTACGCTGATGCAGTGGATCGGGCTAAGCAAGCTGAGCTTGATCTAGCAGAGGTTCGACGCACTGGCGGCGACAACGCTAGTGAGCTGGCTGAGGCTCAGTTGGGCGTCGAGCAGGCACTCTACAATGTGGCCAGGGCGAACGCCGACGCCCGGGTAGCAGAGATGAAGGCTCGGGGCGAGTACGTCGACGCCGGTCGTGAGGCTCACATCCTCGCTGATGAACTGCAGAAGCTGGTCGACTCCGCTCCCAACGCCCAAGCCCGCCAGCGGCTCCTGGACTTCATTGGGATCCTGCGCAGGGCGAGACCAGGAGCTCCTCCTACTGAAGATGAGGCTGCAGGTCCGAAGCCCATCACTATCCCGCCGCCTGTCATGCCGGACATCTCAAAGGTGCAAGAGCTCGACGCCTTGCTCAAGGGGATGGACGAGGATGCCGAAAAGCGGCCTGGCATTTGGCAAACCCTGAAGGAGAAGCTCTCCACCATCCTTGGTGGCATCGGCACCGCCGTCGGTGGATGGGCGGGAGCTAAGGTTGGCGGTTCTATCGGTGCCTCCATTGGCACCGGCATTGCCCCAGGAGTCGGCACGGTGATCGGCGGCGTAGTTGGTGCCATCATCGGCTTGCTGGCTGGTCAGCTACTTGGCAAGCTTATCAACTGGGTGATAGAGAAGGGTCCCGGTTTTATCAATGCAGTAGTTAGTTGGTTCACTGGGATCCCCGGTGGTATCAAGGGTGCTCTTGACGCCATTTGGGATGGCATCACTGGCTTCTTCTACGACCTGTGGTGGGAGCTGGTAGGCGGCTCGATCATCCCCGACATGATCACCGACATTGTCGAGTGGTTTGGTCGACTGCCAGGGATGATCCTTAGCAAGTTCGTTGGGGCACTGGGCTGGCTCTTCGAGAAGGGCCGTGACATCCTCCGGGGGCTGTGGAACGGCATTTGGGACTTCTGGGTGGGAGTCTTTAATGGAGCTCTCGACGTAGGCCGATGGATTAAGGAACGTGTTGGCGATACCATCGGCTGGCTGTTCGAAAAGGGCAAGGACATACTGCGGGGACTCTACAACGGCATCCTCGATTTCTGGCACGGTGTCTTTGGCCACATGTTCAACCTCGGCAAGTGGATTACAGATCACGTAGGTAGCGGCCTGAACTGGCTGAAGAACACTGGGCGGGACATCATCCAGGGTTTGATAAACGGTATGCTCGAGATGGGGCCAGCTCTCCTGAAGATCCCTGGCACTCTCATTGGCAAGGCCATCAAGGGCGGCGGTGGGCTCCTGGGTGGCATCGCCGATGCCATCATTCCCGGTTCACCCTCCAAGGTCACTACGAAGCTTGGTGAGGCAGTAGCGCTTGGGCTCGTCAAGGGTATGGAGGACAACAAGAACGCTATAGTCGATAGCCTCGACGGACTCTTTTCAACCTTCGATGAGTTCGATCCTCGCATGCTTGGTCAGCAGTTCGTGCCCGATGTCTCCGCTGTAGTTGACACTCGGATGCTGCCGCCTGTAACGCCTTCTGGAGCCTCTGCCGCCGCCAACGGTGAAGGAGGCGACACCATCAACATCAGCACTGTTGTGCAGGATGCGCAGGAGATCGCCAATGAGATTGCCTGGCGGAAGCTCGTGAGGACGAGGAGATAGCGTGGCCGCCGGAGACCTTATAACGGCCGACTACCAGTACGAGTACAGTGGGCTCCTCATGGGCGCTGGGACCTCGTACATTGTGGAGAGGGTAGACGGCCTCTACAGCCTTCCGGACATTCGGAGCAGGGACTCGGAGCGGCAGGACGAGCACGGCCTCTACAGCGGCGTAGACCTCCTCTCCGGGCGGCGTATCGTGATCCGCCTCGCCCTCGCCGAGCCAGACGCTCCCTCGCTGGAGTCGCTCCTGGCTAACGCTGGTCGAGCCTTCCGTCCTGGCACCGTCGAGGAGCTGTTCGTGTTCCAGCGCCCTGCCCAGGGCGGGAAGCGTTTCGTGAAGGCGAAGACGAAGCGCAAGAACTTCGATGCGGAGATCGACTGGCACTACTCTCGTGGTGCTGGGCGAGGCTTTGTCGAGCTTCAAGCTTCTGATCCCCGCATCTACAGCCTCTCGCTGAAGTCGACTCAGGTGACGCTTGCCTCCGGGGCTTCGGCGGCGGGCGACCTGCTAGTAGAGAACGACGGCGACTTTGATACTTTTGGCACTATCACGATCATCGGACCCACCGTCGACCCTAGGATCCAGAACACCGCCGACGGCAGCAAGGAGATCAAGCTAAACATCACTCTCACGACAGAGGAGATGGTGATCGACCTCCAGCGCAAGACGGTGACTGTTGATGGTGTAGACAGGTACGACGTGGTGCGCAACGACAGTCAGTGGTGGCGGATCCTGCCAGGCACCAACATCATCAAGTACAACAGGACGGGGACGACCGGAGACTCGCTTATGGTCATCCAACACCGGGACACTTGGATTTAGGAGAGACGGATGCCTACCGCCTATCCCACAGCGCTGGATACACTGAAC
>Ga0105028_100043_pt1 | contig 14210 bp, 14 predicted proteins | sample RS_106metaG_FD_91478 | JGI IMG/M metagenome (GOLD analysis project Ga0105028, IMG submission 91478) | Switchgrass associated microbial communities from Austin, Texas, USA, to study host-microbe interactions - RS_106 metaG | ecosystem: Host-associated > Plants > Roots > Rhizosphere | place: USA...
GTTAAACCATACAAAAAGGCTTCATCTTGATTTACAAAGACATTGACGGCCGGCTCACTCAATACTTCCGTTGGCCGATACGCTACACCCTCGGGGATATCCCAGCGCACAATCCAATAATGGGACACGAACGGACGCAATTTATCCGACGGCAGGAAGGCTCGAATATTGGAATAATCATCAAAGCTCACAGCGCTCAGTACACCGGTTCGGCGAAGGTCTGATAATCGTTCGGATTTTGCGGTTTTTTGGAATATTTCCTTCACGGCAATACCTATTATAGGGTTACAAGCAAAAAAATATCAGCTCAACAAAAGTAATAAGGAGAATATATGAGCGCACAACACGACACACCTGTACCAAGCGAGAAAATGAAGGCACTGGACCGCCTGGTCGGCACCTGGAAAGTAACTGGTGGCGCCGAAGGAACGATCACCTATCGATGGATGGATGGCGGATTTTTCCTCTTGCAGGATGTTGAACTGGAGCAATTCGGTGAAAAAACCATCGGCATGGAAATCATTGGTCACTTACATCCATATGGCGAAGAACCAAGCACAGACATTCACTCACGCTACTACGACAACACGGGCAATACACTCGATTATATCTACGAAATGAACGGTGATGAACTAACAATCTGGGCAGGCGAAAAAGATTCACCGGCATACTTCAAAGGGACATTCGACAAAAGCGGCAACACCAATGTCGGCAAATGGACATATCCTGGCGGCGGTGGATACGATTCAACGATGACGAGGATCTGAGCATTGCGATAAATGAAGCAAATGAAAAGCCGGACTTAAAAAGCCCGGCTTTTACATTAGTGCATTACTTTATTGTAATGCTCGTATTTCGACACGACCCTGGAGCGCGCGGGCGGCTCGCTCGGCCCACTTCATGGCTTCTTCTTCGGTGTCGGTTTCAATAACCCAAAAACCACCAACATACGCATCAGCGGCAACAAAAGGTTCATTTAAGATCTTTACGTCATCCGTAGTACCGTCAATTGTCTTTGCGGTTGATGGGGGCTGAAGTCCTCCTGCAAAACGAAACGCGCCAGACTCTTTCAGGTCATCGTTAAACTTCTGAACATCTGCCATAAACTTTTCGAAAGCAGCAGGATCGCGCTGCATTTCTGATTCCATCGTCGGCTCAGCGGCTGAATCGTGGGGTACGGTTAGGAAATATTGCATTGTATCACTCCTTTTGCTTTTCAGTACTATCGTCGTAGATGTTGAACCTTATCCTTCAACTACTGCTTCAAACCCTCCGTACGCCATCTTCTTCATGTCATTAGGCATTTCAAAATCGCCTTGATACTCAGAGCTTCCCATCTCATCCATAACCTTTTTGTTTACTTCGTCACGATGTTCTTTAGAGTTAAAGACAATGAAAGAAAACCAAACATTTTCATCGCCATTTGCACCAGTCATCTCGGCGTAGGCACGTGATTTTTGGCCGCCCATTTCTTGCTGCTTGAGGTCATCACCTCTGCACTCAAAGTATTGAAGCGCACCGTGCCTCATCCAGGAATCTCGTCCCATTTCTGCCATTTTTTGGTATTCGGCTTCTTTTCCTTTAGGCACTACCAGTACAAAACCATCAACATATTTTGCCATTTTATCCACCTCTCTTCTTAAAGTTGTTCTTTTATAATTTTAACACTTAAGATAAAGCAAAAAGGACGCCGAGGCGTCCTAATAACTAGCATTTGGTGCGGGTTAGGAGACTCTAACTCCTGGCCTCTTCCATGGCAAGGAAGCGCTCTAACAACTGAGCTAAACCCGCATGCAGGTTGTCGACGTAATATTCACTAAGCTAAATCCCGCTCGACCTCTGAGATTATACAGAAAACATGGGTAACATTCAATCTCTAAACACACAACGAACTATGCAAATGATTCTATCCGAATAAACCGCCTGTGAGTTCACGTTTTTCTGCATCGTTAATCTGCTGGCGCAAGGAAGCCGCTTGCTGTTCAAGCGCTTGCAGATCACTCATATGACGATCGAGGCTCATTTGCATGCCTTGCATCTCCGTATCAAGCTTTGATCGGTACCGATCCCGTTCATTCTGCAAGGATATCCGGTCTCGTTCGCGCTCCGCGGGCAAATTCTGTAAGTTCGTTTCAGCGGAATCAATATTCACCTGTTCTCGGCTCCGGACCTGCTCCATTTTACTTCGGTCAATATCAATTTGACGCTGTTTGTCACCAATTTGCCGTTCTATTCCGCTCAGAGCTGACCTCAATGTATCTGCATCCATACATGTAGATTACCCCTACGCCTCGTTTTAAGCAGTGACTATTTTCACCGATGAAGCGCTCGGCATTTGTCAAGGAGCAGGTACCGTTCCGCCGTTGTCCCATACATTATTACTCCAGACGTTGCCGTTAGCATTGAGGAATGAGCTAGCTGGACCCCAGGCCGCACAATCGTTGCCCGGACCACGCTGGAAGACGTTATTGGTGATAGCAACATTTGTCGGGTTGCTGCCGAATGGTTTTCCGGTATCATAGCCTGCGTACAGGCAATATGCACCTGGCGTGGCAACTAACAAGTTGTGGTTGTAGGTAACATTCGTAATTGGCGCAAAGTCGCCAAATGATGCCGCCGGACCCGTACAGCCACCGCCATTGGCATTGTCGTTGACTTCACAAGCCAGTGAGTTATGCTGTACGAGGACGTTAGACCCGCCGTTGCTGACGTAGCCATTCACGTGCCAGTCAGTACCTGGCTGCAAATATTGACCATGGAGATACGAGTCCTGGATATCGCAGTTATCACCACAAAGTACTGACACGCGTGAGCCGTGGACATTAGTCCGCTTCATCGTAATATCACCGTATCCAACAGCAGGAGTCCAGACATTACCGCCATCAATTTCACTATCTTCGATGATTACCGACACGTTCGCAGCGTCGGCATCAATGTTGCCATTGACCTTTGAATTACGGATCGTTACATTTTCGGCACTAATAACGAGTGTGCCGGTGATCGTTTTTGCATCAATAATCGTACCGTCCGTTGTCACCGTCATCGGACCACTGTAATTTGTCAGACCTGTACCAGATGGGATGCCAGTGTTGCCTTCGTATGGCCAGCAGCCGCCCTGCCCGTCATCGCCACCAGGAGTGTGGGGTGCGTTAGGGCAAGCCCCGGGAGTTTGGAATTTAACTGATTCTCCACCCGATGCACTACCATCTAAGACCGAGGCCGCACCGCCCGAAAGTGAGCCGTTTTCTGGTTCGACGTTAACGAGTGGACCGTAGGAGAATGCGAGGACAGTGAGTGCTGGTACTAGTACGATGGCAGCCGCGAGTGGCAAGATGGCTTTTTTGGGTAACCATGGCAGGCGTTTTGTCACTGAGCTGATGAATTTCTGCTTGATTTTCAGTGCCACTTCTTTTCACCCACTTCTCGTTAGTCATCCGCTGGCGGCACCGTCGCGCCATCATCCCATTTGTTATTCGTCCAAACGTTGCCGTTAGCGGAAAGGAATGAGGTCACCGGTGCACTGGTGCCGCACTGATTGTTTGGACCGCGCTGGAAGATGTTATTAGTCACGACGACATTCGACGGGTTACTACCAAATGGCTTAGCCGGATTATGACCAAAGGAACCACAGTATGCCCCAGATGGTGTCGCCACAAAGAGGTTATTATTAACCGTGATATCGCTAATTACTGCAAAGTCACCGAAGAATGAAACATCCGCCGTACAACCACCTCCGCTGCCGTTATTCTCTGGCTCGCAGAAGAAAGTATTGTGCGTCAACGTCGCACCGCTACCACCATTCGAGATGAAAGCATTATTGTGATACGAGCCGCCTGGCGCATTGTACTGGGCGTGCATGTAGTTGTCCTCCATGACGCAGTTGTCGCCACAGAGCACCGAATGTTGACCGCCTGTCAAATTCGTACGTCGGATCGTTAAATTGCCGTACCCTACTGCCGGTTGCGAAACGTTGCCGGCATTAATTTCGGAATCTTCAATGGTAACCGAACGGTTAGCGCCATCTACATCAATATGTCCGTTCACTCGGGAGTTGAGAATCTGGACACCAGTCGTCTGGATTACGAGATCATCATTAACCGTCTTGGCATTAATAATCGTGTTCGGGGTTGTAATTGTCGTCGGGCCGGTATAATTCGTCAATGTTGTACCAGCTGGGACGCCGGTGTTGCCAGCATATGGCCAGCAGCCGCCCTGCCCGTCATCGCCGCCTGGGGTGTGTGGTGCGTTAGGGCAGTCTTCCGGGTCACTAGTTTGGAATTTGACCGACTGGCCACCTGACGCATTACCATCAGCGACAGTAGTCGTACCGCCTGAGAGTGAGCCGTTTTCTGGCTCAACCGAAACTAGTGGTCCATAAGAAAACGCCAAGGCGGTAATAGCAGGAACAAGCACGATGGCGGCAGCCAGTGGCATGACGGCCTTCTTGGGGAGCCAGGTCAGCTTGCGCGTGACTGCGTCGACGAATTTCTGTTGGATTTTGAGTGCCATAGGTGTTTTCTTTAAATTCCTGTTTATGAGTTTGCTGGCAGTATAGTGCCGTCGTCCCAGCGGTTATTTGTCCATTGGTTACCTGGGCGGGCCGGATCGAAGCTTGTACTCGCTCCGTAATAGCCGCATGTTGGCGTACCGCTTTGGCTAGGGCCGGTGCCTCTTTTGAAAATGTTGTCTTTGAACACGATGTCATGAACTGCCGCCAAATCACCAGCTGTCGAACCGCCGTAGGCACAATAGCCACCGGTCGTCGGCATATACAAGTTCTTTTCAATCGTACTGTTATATGGTGCTGCACCATCATGGCTATAGGCGGTTTGGTTAGCCGAACAGCCTGAGGTGTCTTGTCCGTCAGGTTGCGGGTATTCGACGACTTGACACCATAGTGTGTTGTGAAGCAAGTATGCGTTTTTGGAAACACGAACGGTTGAGTTGTGAGCACCGTGATTGGCAGCGGCACCTTCAGGATCCTCGAGTGGGCTGTGCAGATATGAGTCCTGAATCGTGCACGTGTCACACCAGGCCATACTCTGACCACCGCTGACATTGACACGGGTCGCGGTGTAATTACAGGACATCAGGCCGCGGAAGTTTATATCACCCTCATGGATCCGACTATCCGATACATTGAATGAGTAGCCCAGGCCGCAATCATCACTGTCAACCTGAATTCGGCCGTTGATCTGAGATTTGGTGATGGTAACGTTTTCAGCTTCGATAAACAGGCTACAGTTGACCGTTTTGGAATCGATAACCGTGTTGTCAACCGTAATCGTACATGGTCCTGAATAGGTTGTGAGTGTCGTACCGGCCGGAACACCTGTGTTGCCTTCATATGGCCAGCAGCCGCCCATACCGTCATCGCCGCCTGGTTCATGTTGGGCATTCGGGCATGACTCAGGGTCAGCAGTTTGAAACTTCACCGATTGTCCACCCGAGGCACTCGCATCAGCAACAGTCGTTGTACCGCCAGAGAGGGAGCCATTTTCGGGCTGGACGTTGACAAGTGGACCGTAGGAGAACGCAAGAACTGTTGCTACCGGGATCGCTACGACAAGCGCCAAAGCCAGCGGCATGATCGCCTTTTTCGGAAGCCAAGGCAGGCGCTTAGAGACCGACGTAACGAATCGTTGTTTAATCTTAAGCGCCATGGCTCTACCTTACCCCCTCCAGACTCCGTGGATACGTGATTGATTATTCACATAATACCCTATCGTTGCGCCGGCGAGAAGGATTATCGCACCACCAATGATAATGAAGGTTCGGACATCGACACCAGTGTTTGACAAGCTACCGTCAGACGTTGCCGCTAGGACGGCGACCGGGTCAGTTGCCGTTCCATCAGCTGCACCATCTTCGTCGAGATCACCACCGTCAGTCAGAGTGTAACGGAAGCTAGTGAATACTGAGCCACCATGGGTCGTTGAGGCAAAGGTAACCTGAGAAGTGATGTCTTGTGGCTGAGTAAGTCCGCTGTCGAACTTGGCCGCTTCCCAGCTACTTGCGTCATATTGCTTGTCGAGGAAGACCTCAACTTGGCCGCTGTCACCAGGATTATCACAAGCGAGCTCGAATGACCAGGCGCCGAAGAGTGAGTGTTCGCCACCGCCGTTAACAGATTGTGCATTGCTGAAGGCGTCACAGCTCCCAGATGCTACGATCGTGTTGTAGAGGTTATTTTTGGCGTTGATGAGAGAAACTACGTTCGCCTGCTGATAATCCGGTGTGCCGTCAAAGTTCGCGTCGCCACCGTTTGGACCACTCTGCTCAATGCCATCAGGGATGCCATCACTATCCGTATCGGTTGGTGGGACGACAGTTACAGTAGCTTGTGCGCTGTCACCCGAACCACCGTATTGGCCGCTACAAGTGAGCGTGTAGGTCGTCGTGCTTGTTGGGCTGACAGATTGGTTGCCGCTCAACCCGACCGAGCCAACACTTTGGTTAATCGAACAACCCGTGCCAGCGCTGACACTCCAGGCAAGCGTTGAACTTTGGCCGCTCGTGATACTGCTTGGTGTTGCTGTGAAGCTTGTGATATCCGCGTTGATTGGAGCAGGATTTACTGTGACCGTAGCTTGAGCTGTGTCGCCTGAGCCGCCGTTAAGACCACTACAGGTCAAGGTATATGTCGTCGTGCTTGTTGGGCTGACTGACTGGTTCCCACTGAGACCGACTGAGCCCACGCCTTGGTTGATTGAGCAGTTCTGGCCTGCATTCACCGTCCAACTCAGCGTACTACTCTGTCCGTTGATGATCGTAGTTGGAGCCGCAGTGAAGCTTGCGATATCGGCATTAACCGGTGCTGGATTAACTGTAATTGTTGCCTGCGCGCTGTCACCGGTACCGCCATTTAAGCCGCTACAAGTAAGCGTGTAAGTCGTCGTGCTTGTTGGGCTGACAGATTGGTTACCGAGACCCCCGACGCTACCGACACCGTTGTCGATTGAGCAGTTCTGACCTACCGCGACGTTCCATGAGAGGGTCGAGCTCTGACCGACCACAATTGTAGTCGGAGCCGCTGAAAAGCTGGTGATGTCTGCGTTCACCGGTGATGCATTCACCGTTACTGTAGCTTGTGCCGTGTCACCTGTGCCGCCGTTCAAACCATCACAGCTCAGGGTATATGTGGTAGTTGTCGTTGGATTAACCGGTTCAGTACCGGATGTACCGACTGCACCGATACTTTGATCGATCGAACAGTTCGTACCGACACTAACACTCCAAGATAGAGTTGAGGTCTGGCCGCTTGTGATTGTATTTGGGCTTGCCGTGAAGCTCGTAATATTGGCGTTCACTGGTGCCGGATTCACCGTCACGGTAGCTTGGGCGGTATCACCTGTGCCACCGTTCTGGCCGTTACATGAAAGCGTGTAAGTAGTCGTGGTCGTTGGGCTAACTGATTGGTTGCCTGTCAGGCCGACGCTACCGACGCCGTTATTAATTGAACAACCCGTACCTGCATTTACTGTCCATGAGAGTGTTGAGCTACCTCCCGCGGTAATAGTCGTCGGACTGGCACTGAAGCTGGCAATGTCAGCATTTACTGGCGGCGTGTTGTCTACCGTTACACTAACGGCAGTTGAAGTACGAAGATTGTCAGAGATGTCATAGGCACGAGCCGTCAGAGAATACGAGCCATCAGCGACTGCCGTAGTATCCCAGTTAACAGTATAAGGCGATGGTCCGGTGCTATCCGTTCCGATGAGTGTTGCCCCGCGGTAGAATTCGACACGATCGATGGCATCATTATCGGTCGCCGTTGCGGTAATCGCCGTTGTGCCGCTTACCGTTGCGCCAGCCGTTGGACTCGTAATCGAAGTGTTTGGCAAAGTCGTGTCGTTATTACAGTTATCGCCGGTACCAACGGGGGTACAGCCCGTATCACTCAACAACATGACCCGATCAAGCTCAAGGTCTTCAGTGCCAGCCGTAAATACTAAGGTATGTGTACCGGCAGTCAAGGTGATGTCGGCTTTATCACTGGTCGAACCGTTTTCATAATCAACCCAGGTCAATGTATTAGCCGGTAAACCGTCTTGCCCAATCGTAAAACACTGGCCGCTGACATACACCTTGTATTCAACGTCACTTGTCGAAGGCGCCTTCATGCGGCTCCAGATCCGATAGGTGTCGTTTGCCGGCACGGTAATCGACTGGGACACACGCCCCGTCGTGCTTGACGGTTCGCTTCCACACGCCGCAGCATAAGTTGGTGTTGTGTTTGTGTATACGCTAGTGATCGCGGATGCGACAAATAGCATCAACGCGAACGCTGATACTTTTGCCACACCAAGCACTAGACGAGAATAATTTCTCATGTACTCTGGCCTCTTTTTGACTTTTTAATTGCTCTCTGTTTTTCTCTCTACCTACCAGCAAAATACTCCTTATGGTTAGGCTTGTCAACTACTTTTTGTGATTTTAAGAGAACCAGTCAAATACCCTTCCGGCTAGGCGAAGACGCTCTGCAACCTTGTCCTTGCCATGCCGGGCCATATCCGCCTTTTGCTCCTCGGCTTGTGCCATGCGTTCGTAGTTAGCAACATCACTTTGGGCTTTGGTAATCTGTGCCTGCAATTCGTCACTTTTTCGCTGGGCAGCCTCGCGGAACGATTGCGCCTCACCTGGTTCTCCACCACCGCCAGCATCAATTTGGTCAGCGTTATGTATTAAGGCATTGACGTCTATCGCTAATTGTTGCTCGAGCTTCATTACCGTATTTCGTGCTATTTTCGCCTCGTCGCGATATCTGTTAGCACTCATTCGATATTGCTGCTCATGATCCATAATTTTATTATAGACGTTTTTGTGTTTTCAGTTGTAAAATAATTCACTCGCCCAATCATATCTACGGCAAACACCGAAAGGTTGCTTGTTCGCCCCTGTTTCGCTACAATAAGGCGGTCGCATTATGCGGCTCTTTAGCTCAGTTGGTAGAGCAGAGGCCTGAAGAGCCTTGTGTCCCCAGTTCAAGTCTGGGAGGAGCCACCAAAGAAAATACCTCAGGTTTTTATGCCTGAGGTATTTTCTTTGGCCTGAATCTCTCTGATATGCTTATGCATATGAGCAAAAAACTAGATCGAACCCAAATCATCACCCTGATTGCCTGCACACTTGCCATTGCGGCCGTCATCGCGGGTGTCCTTTTCATCAACCAAAAGAAATCCGAGGCGAACAATCATCCTTACTACGCTGAGCTTGAAGCCGCCCACCATGACATGATGACTGGCACGATGCCCGACCCAGCCAAACAAAAAACCATCGCCGTACTGCTCTACGAAGGTTTTACGCCGATGGACGCATTCGGTCCCATGGCCAGCGTCTCCACCTTGAATGGCTATCGGGTTGTCACGGTAGCCAAAACCAAGGATCCAATCAAGGCTGAAACCGGCACTATCATGATTGCCGATCACACGCTTGATGAAATTTCTCAGGCCGACGTCCTCATCGTTCCCGGCGGCCTGTTCGGAACAATCGACGCCTCTAAAGATGAGCAAATCCTGAGTTGGATACGCACCATCGACAAAACATCCACCTACACTACCAGCGTCTGTACCGGCTCATGGATCTTGGCGGCCGCTGACGTTATCGACGGCAAACTGGCTTCGACTCATTGGTCCGGCAAAGAGTATTTAGAAAAATTAGGCGCGAAATACAGCGACAGACGTTATACGGTCGACGGCAAATACATTACTGCAGCTGGCATCTCGGCCGGTATCGACATGGGACTAGCATTAACCGCCAAACTCAAGGATGCCGATGCCGCCAAAGCCGCCCAACTTATGATGGAATATGATCCGCAGCCGCCATTTGATAGCGGTTCACCCGACAAAGCTGATCCGAAACTCCGCGATATCATGCAGAACATGCAGGATGATCATATTAAGTGGGCCGAGGACCAACCCGCCCATCAGCACGAAATGTAGGAAGTCATGAGGCGCACAAAGATTATCTACGTCACCGGTATTTCCGGCTCCGGCAAAACAACCGCTTGCGAAGAACTGAAACGACGCGGCTTTGAGGCGTATGACACAGACAATGACGGAGTTGCTTTCTTTTACGACAACGAAACCGGCAAAGCCACCACGCACCCAGTGGGCCCCGAGGAGCGCACCCCGCAGTGGCGTAAGCGGCACACGTGGAAAGCAAGGCTTGAGACTGTCGAGAAGCTCCGGCTGCAGGCCACTAGTGACGTCATTTTCCTCTGCGGCGCAACCGCGAACGATGCCGACGAGTTATGGGGTATGTTCGCCCGCGTATTTGCACTCACCGTCGATGAAGCAACGCTCAAGCACCGGATTACAACACGTGATCATAATAATTTTGGCAAAAACGCCCATGAATTTAATATGGTGATCGAATGGCAGAAGACAGCCGCTCAAGATTACAAGAAACTAGGTGCCCAGTTAATTGATGCGACACAGCCGATCGAGAGTGTCGTTGACGATATCCTCGCGCGCTCCAGCGATCTGCTTGCCTAGTTATTTGTGCGAGAGGATATCTTTGAGATTGGTTAGTTCACTTGGCAAGATGACCAGTGTCTTCTGGCTTGGCTCGGCTGAGATTTTCTCAAGTGTCTGAAGCGTACGGACATTCAGGCCGCCAGGGATCTTGGTCAGCATTGCCGCAGCATCAGCCACGGCAGCGGCAGCGGCCTTCTCGCCCTCAGCCGTAATGATGACGGCACGGCGTTCACGTTCAGCCTCAGCTTGTTTCGCCATTGCCCGCTTCATATCCTGCGGCAACTCAATGTTCTGAACTTTCACGTTCTCAACATCAATCCCCCACTGATCAGTCTGGCGGTCAACGATTTCCTTGATCTGCTGGGAGATCTCCTCACGCTTTGAGAGCAAGTCATCCAGATCCACATTTCCTGTCACGTCACGGAGTGCCGCCTGAGCGAACTGGCTAGTTGCGTAGACATAATTTGTCGTCTCAAGCACCGCTTTACTCGCCTCAATCACGCGCAAATAGACAACTGCATCAACACCCACGGTAACGTTGTCCTTGGTAATAATTTCCTGCTTTGGCACATCGATCGGCGTTGAACGCACGTCGACCCGGAAGACTTTCTGGAAGATCGGAATCACGATTCGCAGTCCTGGCTCACGAATACCGGTAAAGCGTCCGAGCGTCAGCACGACGCCACGCTGGTACTGGTTGATCACCTTAATGCCGCTCAGGACAAAGATAATAACGATAAAGACGACTACCCCGATAAACGCTTCCATATTCCTCCTTGGTTTCCTTAATTATACCTCACGACTCAACTCAATCAGCCGGTCGAGCAGCTCACTATAGCTCAATCCCTCGTGCTGCCACATTTTCGGATACATGCTGATATTAGTGAACCCTGGGATCGAATTAATTTCATTGAGGTAGATGTTCTCATTCTCGTCAACGAAGAAGTCAACCCGTGCCATGCCTTGGCCGCGTGTTGCAATATACGACTTTCGAGCATAGTCTTTCAACGTTTCAGCTATCTCTTGGCTTAGTTCAGCCGGAATGACTGCCCTAGAAGTTGAGGTTTCACTGTATTTATCTTCATAACTATAGAATTCCTCGCCCGGGATAATCTCACCCGGCGTTGCTACTTCCGGCTGGTCATTGCCCAGTACTGCAAGTTCAATTTCCCGCCCCGCAATTGCCTGTTCGATCAGGATTGAATCATCATATTTGGCTGCTTCGCCCAGTGCCGCCACGAAGCCTGTCTCATCCGTCACTTTCGATACACCAACTGACGATCCGGCATGAGCGGGTTTGACAAACAGCACTGGCCCAAGCGTTTGCACTACCTCATCAAAAACGGGTGCGGGTTGGCTACTTTGCCATATCAGCCACGGCACGACCGGCACACCGGCTTCATAAGCTAACCGTTTCGTGATATCCTTGTCCATCGTGATCGCCGCACCAATCAAACTCGGCCCGACACATGGCACATGTACCAACCGCGCCACAGCTTGGACATCACCGTCCTCGCCATGAACGCCATGCAGCACCGGCAACATTACGTCAACTGCAATATGTGAACCATCGCTGAGACTGAACCGTTTCTGCCCCATCAGTGGCGTCAACGAAACGTCACTTTCGCGCTGGTCAATCCGCTCAACGTAGTGCCATTCACCCGTTTTGGTGATGTAGCACAGCTCAATATCGTACTTGGCTTTGTCGAGTGCAGCGTACGCGTTAGCCGCACTGACAAGCGAGACTTCATGCTCTGAGGATTCGCCGCCGAAAAGGAGTAAGAGTTTCATTGTCATATCCCGTTATGATATCACGCTATACTAGAGGAACGGAGGAGGATACTGGTAGTGATGAGTCAAGCGCCGCTGGCCGAACGGATGCGGCCAAAAACACTGGATGAGGTGATCGGACAAACCCATATCGTTGGTGATACGGGACTGCTTCGTCAGATCGTCGACAAGAAACAACCTGTCAGCCTGATCCTCTGGGGACCACCCGGCACGGGCAAAACGACTCTGGCGCGAATTGTAGCCAATGAGCTCGAGGCAGATTTCGTTGAACTGAGTGCGGTTACGGCCGGCAAAAAAGACGTCCTGGTAGTGGTCGAACGCGCAAAGCGCAATTGGAACTTGCAGCAACGCACCGTATTGTTCGTCGACGAAATCCACCGTTTTAACAAAGCCCAGCAGGATGCATTCTTGCCGCACGTCGAATCCGGCCTCATCACACTCATTGGCGCCACAACCGAAAATCCAAGTTTTGAAATTATTACGCCGCTTCTCTCGCGCTCACGCGTATTAGTTCTGGAGCCGCTCAGCAAAACCGACATCATTAGTGTTCTCAAACGCGCGCTCAAATTAGAGAGCGCCACGAAGCGCGTCAGCAAAGCCGCGCTTGATTACCTGACGGAATTATCCGGCGGCGACGCCCGTTTGGCGCTTGGTAATCTCGAGGTTGCACTCAGCCTCAGCGACAAAGTAACGCCCGAGGTTGTCAAAACAGCCGCCCAAAAACGCGTGCCCGGTTACGACAAAAAGGGCGATATGCATTATGACGTCATCAGCGCATTCATCAAAAGTCTGCGTGGCAGCGATACCCAGGCCGCACTTTACTATCTGGCGCGCATGCTCGATGCTGGCGAAGATCCGAAATTCATCGCCCGCCGCATGGTGATATTTGCCTCCGAGGACGTTGGGCTTGCCGGCAATGGCGCGCTCGCCTTGGCCGTCGCGACCTTCCAAGCCGTCGAGCGAATTGGTCTGCCTGAAGCCCAATATAACCTCTTCCATTGCGCAACTGCTCTCGCACGCAGTGAGAAATCCCGTGAAGTAAGTGAGCTCATGTACGAATCGCTTGATCTTGCAAAGCGTTTCCCCGACTCACCCGTCCCACTTCACATCCGCAACGCTCCCACCAAGCTCATGAAAGATCTCGGCTATGGCAAAGATTACAAATGGCAGGCCGATTTCAAGCACGACAAAGGATTCCTACCCGATGACGTCATCGGAAAATGAGCCGGTTGCCAAGGCTAAGCTACTGGTACGATTCCTGAAGGTCGCAGCCGTATTATCGATCGCTGCTATCGGCGTATATCAAATTGCGCTCAAGCCAACCGACCCCACCGATAGCTCAGACCAAAACCTTCCGAGTGTCGCCACCTCACCAGCCAGCGAGGTTCTGAAAACCCTGCCGATCAAAGGCCGAGCACCAAAAACTGGTTATGAGCGTTCACAGTTCGGCAATGGTTGGGCAAGCATCAACAGCTGCGATACGCGCAATCGTATCTTGGCGCGGGACCTGGCGAACATCAGCTACGTCCCCACGCTTGAACCAGTCGTCTGCCACGTTGCTGGCGGTACGCTTACCGATCCGTACACAGGAAAAGTTATTCAATTTACTCGCGGCGAGACAACAAGCGACGATGTTCAAATTGACCACGTCGTCGCCCTCTCCGACGCCTGGCAAAAGGGCGCCCAACAGCTCAGTTACGAGCAGCGGGTCGCATTTGCCAACGACCCACTGGAGCTATTAGCCGTCGACGGCAGCGCCAACCAACAAAAAAGCGACGGCGATGCCGCCACGTGGTTACCAGCCAACAAATCATTCCGTTGCAATTATGTCGCCCGACAAATTGCCGTCAAGAAAAAATACAACCTCTGGGTGACCCGCTCAGAATACGACGCCATGGCCAGGGTGCTTAATTCGTGTCCAGGCCAGGCCTTGCCTATTTA
>Ga0105028_100044_pt1 | contig 14155 bp, 16 predicted proteins | sample RS_106metaG_FD_91478 | JGI IMG/M metagenome (GOLD analysis project Ga0105028, IMG submission 91478) | Switchgrass associated microbial communities from Austin, Texas, USA, to study host-microbe interactions - RS_106 metaG | ecosystem: Host-associated > Plants > Roots > Rhizosphere | place: USA...
AGCACGTACAGCCGGATCGTGTACTCGCGCATGTTGGTGATCTCGATGACGCTGCCGACGTCGACCGCCTCGGCCTCGGCGAGCTTGTCCGCGTCGAGCGCGGCCAGGTTCACCACGACCTGCGGGTACCGGGGTAGGTCGACGGTTCCCCGGTTGAGCCACCAGTTGGCCTGCTGCAGCAGCCCGGTGGCCTCGTCGGCGACGTTGACGTCGACCCGCTGCTTGTACTCGCCGCGGCCGTCCGGCGGCGGCTGCGTGCCCATCAGCGAGGTGGAGTCGGTGGCGGTGTATTCGCCGCCGTCGCGCTGCGCCGCAGTCACCACGTTGTGGATGGGCAGGTCGTCGGTGACCTCGACCGGCGGGGCGGGCAGGCCGTGATCCGAGCCGGCCGCGTTCAGGGTGAGCGCCGGGGTCTGGTTGTAACGGTAGTTCCGCAACATCAGGACGAGGCCGACAGCGTCGACGTCGTCGAAGATCAGCCCGTCCTCGGTGGTGGCGATCTCCTCGAACTGCTTGGCAAGGGTGTCGATGCCCTGCGGGCCCATCGGGTACGAGTCGGCGGCCGTCCCGAGGATCGTGTACGGGATGCCCTTCAGGGTGCACAGCCGCGCGAACCGGTCGGCCGCGGTCTCACCCAGATATCCCGACCAGGCCTGACGGCGGACGGTGCCGAACAGGTCGACCCCGCCGGCGCTCGACACGTCGGTGCCGATGACGTGCCCGATGGTCGACCCTTGGGGCACCCCGCCGAACAGGCTGGCGTTCCACCAGTCGAGGCGGTCCGGCTCACCGGCGAACGACGCGTTCGCGAACCCGCCGGCGGTGTTGGCCGCGTTGCGCCAGTTCACCCACACAGTGGTGGTTCCGGCGGAATACTGAGCGTCGACGTCGATCAGGGTCCACTGCGTCCAGTCCCAGCCGGAGTAGGACGTGGTGTCGTCGAACAGGGTGACGCCGGCCGAGTCGGCAGCGAAGATGTTGAGGTTGCCGGTCGTCACGTTCAGGGTGAGCGCGTACTGGCTGCCGTCGACGGTCGCCCAGTTCATGATCTGCTGGTCGCCGGCGGCGAGGGGCTCGTACCGGGCGACCCAGGACAGCTGCCATCCGCTGGTCGTGCTGCCCGACGGGTCGCGGGCGAAATAGGGGCCGACTTCGGCGTTGTCGCTGTCGAAGTCCATCAGCGGCGCCGAGGACAGCGGCCGGTGCTGCGACTCGAACGCCATGCCCAGGAACGGGCCAGGCAGACCGGTGGATGATGTCCCGACCGGGCTCGACGACGTGCCCGGGACCGTGGAGAGCAGCTGGGTGGAGCCGCGCGGCTGCTCGCCGTGCCAGTAGCCGATGACGTGCGACAGCTGCTCGTTGTACTGCCGGAACGGGCTCTTGAGCGGCTCGGTCCACTGGTTGACCCGCTGCAGGATGCCGCCGGCCTCGACGTCCACCCACGCCTTGCCGCGCTTCGGGTGCGCCCGGAAGTCGCGGGTCTGCCCGGCCGCGTACGACGACGCCTCGACGTGCGCCCGCACGGTGCCGCCCACGCTGACGCGCAGCGGCGTGTTCACACCGGCCTTGCCGTACAGCGGCGACTCGGGGTTGCTGGTGCGGTACATGTCGTCGGAGTTCTCGAGCCGCAGCTCCACCGACGCGGGCCGCGGCGCCGGGGACTCGTCGCTGTTGCCGCGCTCGATCTTGATGGGGGCGTCGCCGAGCACGTCGTCGTCCGGGACCAGGTCGTGCCACGCCGAGTCGTAGAACAGCTCGACCGCGACATCTGCCCTAGGCATTGACGCCACCGAGCACAAACTGAACGTTGCCGCCGCGACGGCGCACGCCCTTCGCCATCGCATTGATCAGCACCTCACGGTTGAGCACGACGGTGACGTGCACGGTGTCCCCGCCGCCGCCGGCCGGGGTGACGGTCTCGCCGGCCTGGAGGATGGCGAGCATCTCCGACCCGGGCGCGCCAGGGACCGTTCCGCCCTGGTGGAACTTGGGCAGGTTCGGGACGCTGATGGTGTTGCCGCCGATCACCGGAACCCAGCCGGGCACGGTCCACGACAGGCTGCCGATCGTGTTGTTCCAGGCGTCGGCGATGAAGTTGAACGCGGCCCGGTACGGGGCGCTGATGGTCCGGGCGATGCCGGAGAACGCACTGCCGAGCCAGCCGGGGATCTTCTTGATGAAGTTCCAGCTGTTCGACGCCGCGTTCTTGATCCAGTTCCAGGCGGCGGCGCCGGCCGCTTTCACCTTGTCCCAGTGCTTCACCAGCAGCACGACCACACCGACGAGCGCGATGATCCCCGCGATGATCCATGTCGTTGGCGATGCCAGCTGGGCGGCGTTCCACGCCCACTGCGCCGCAGTCACCAGGCCGACCACGCCGACCACGGCAGATAGCAGCGGAGTGATGAGGGCGATCTTGTCGGCCCACTGCTGCAGGCCGGACGGGTTGGCTTCCTTCATCGCGTCGTTCAGGTCGAGCTGGGCGGTCTTCGCGTCGACCGTGGCCTGCTTCTTGTCCGTGACCGCCTGGGTCGCGTCGATGTTGGCCTGTTCCTCGTCAGCCAGAGCCTGGTCGGCGTCGAGGGTGGCCTGCCGCAGGTCGGATTGCGCCTGGGACAGGTCGATCGACGCCTGCTTCGCCTCGTCCGAGTTGGGCCCGTGCTCCTTGACGGCCTTGTTGTATTCGTCCTGGGCGGTCTTCGCGTCGAGGAGAGCCTGTTTCTGGTCGATCTGGGCCTGGCCGTAGTCGATGGATGCCTGCCGGCCGTCCAGCTCGCTTTGGTTCAGATCCTGGATGGCTTGCTCGTAGTCGACGGCGGCCTGCTCACCGTCGATCATGGCCTGCTCGACGTCGGCCTGGGCGCGGGCCAGCCGCTGCGCGTGCTGCCGGCCGGCGTCCTGGAAATCTGCGAGACCTTGAACGGCGGCGCCCGCGCTGTCGATCGCGTCGGTCATGCCCGTGACGCCGGCGCCCAGGCTGCCGATGCGTTCCTCGAACGACCGCGCCTGGGCAGCCGCGCCGTCCATGCCCGCACCGGCCGACTCCGCGGCGACGCCGACCTGCTCGGTGGCCTGGGTCGCCTGCTGCGCGGCCCGTTGCAGCTTGGTGGCGTCGCCGGCGAATTCGAGCGCTACGGTGTTGCCGGCCATCAGCTCACCTCGAGTCCGGCGTCGCGGATGACCGCCTGGAGCTTCTCCTGCAACTCGGCCTCGATCCGGGGCCGGATCTCGCGCAGGGTCGGGTAGACGTAGCGGCCTTCCTTGATGAACTCACGCTTGGACGGCCGGCCCTTGACCCGGCCCTCGCCACCGAAGTCCAACCACGGGTAGTAAGCGGCCTTCTTGCCGCCCACACCGACCCGGGCGGATGTGCGGGTCGACCGGGCGACCAGGGAGCGGCGGGCAGCGCCCGTGACGACGGGGATCTTCGGGCGGACCTCGGCGACGAGGATGTCCGCGGCCGCGTTGAACGCCAGCCGCAGACCCTTCGGGGCGTCCTTGTCGATTGACCGCAGCGCGCGGTTGATCAGCGTCAGGCCCTCAACCTGGATCTTGCCTTCCACCTGTTCACCCCCTCGCCTTCGCCTTGATCAGCTCCATCTCCTGGCGCTGCCACTTGCGCTGGTAGTAGATCGACCAGCGCAGCCACTCGCCGGCCGACATCTGCTCGCGCATCTCGTCGACGGACCGCCAGCCGAGGCGCTCGCACAGGAAGTGGTCGAACTCCAGCGACCCGTCGGCCTCGAACGCCTCATACGCTGCTTTTGTCGGCTCCCTGCCCGATACCGGACAGCTTGTTGACGGCCATGGCCACAACGTTGATCTCGCCGGGCGGGGACGCCTTCTGCCACGCGGCGACGTCGTGCTCGCCCATCTGCGGGTCGACCATGGCGCGGGACAGGGTGTACCTCTCCCAGCCCAGGGTGTCGCCCTCGAACCGGCGGCCGGCCTCGATCATTTCGTGCCGTGACAGCGACCGGATGGTGATGGTGCCGACGCCCTCGATCTCCACCTCGGCCGTCCGCTGGGTGACCCGGTCGGCGAGAAGCGCTTCCTTGTCCACAGCGGCCTCCTCAGACCTGGTCGGTGGTGTCCCACGCGTCGGACGGCTCGGTCGAGCACACGAACCCGATGTAGCCGGCGACCGCGCCGGTCTCCTCGTAGCCGGTGATGACCGCGTCGAACGAGTCCTGCGGCAGGCCGCTGCCCGTGCCTTCGGGCCGGTACTTGATGTTGACCTTGGTGTTCACCAGCGGGTCGAGGACCGCGCGCGGCCCGGTCGCGGCCGAGTCGTACTTGCCGGAGAAGCCGAACTCGCCGGTCCCGAGCGTGGGGTCCTTGACGATGTCGTCCTTGCCCAGCGTGGTGTTGTCCTCGGTGCCGCCGGACCGCTTGCGGTTGACGTCGGTGATGTGCACCGTCAGTTCGTTGCCGTCGACGATGATGACGGCGTCCTTCGTACGTGCGCGGGCCACGACGCCTCCTTACGCGCTGGTGCCGATGATGACGACGTCGTAGGTGACCGACGTCCCCGAGCTGGAGTTGGCGACGTTGATCAGGTCGCCGGAGGACGCGGTCACGGTGACCTTGCCGTCGGCCGGGCACGACCACATGAAGACGCCGCCGGGCGGCACGTCGATGCCGTCCGACGCGGCCAGGAACAGCGGCACACCGTTCGACGCCGGCCGGGTCACCCGGACGTTGTTGGTGTTCCCGGACGCGGCGGAGATGAGGATCGCCCGGAGCTCGACGAACGTCATCGCCGCACCGGTCAGCGGGTTGGTGAGGCTAGCGGCCAGGTCGAGATCTTCGTTCGACGACGCGTTGATCGTGCGGGTGTCGTGGAACATCAGGTCGCCCGAGTTGGCGCCGGTCCCGTTGGACAGCTCGATCTTCGTCTTCTTCAGGAAGTTGTCCGTGGGCGTGCCGATGTCGAGCAGGTTCTTGTAAACCGCCTCGATCTGCGCGGTCACGATCGTTTTGAGTGTGGTGGCCATCAGTCCTCTCCCGGGCCTACAGCAGTTGCCTTGAACACAGCCGCCAGGTACGGGGTACCGGCGATGGTCTCGACGTCGAACTCGCACGACGTCACGGTCACGCTGTCGCACGACTCCCAGCTGTGCGCCTCGAACGCCCGCTTCACGGACTGCGGGCCGTCGCCGGACGCCCAGGCTGCGACCCGATCCCGCGCCGAACGGGCCGTCACCTTGTCGGCAACGAGCACGAGCGGTAGGTCCGTGATCTGGTCCTGGCCACGGCCGAACGTCTCGTCGTAGTCGACGCTCTGTGGATAGGACACATACCCGGCCGGCCCGGACAGCGACTCCGGCGGTTCGGGCTTCACCCGCAGCCCGGTGATCTCCTCGAGTACCTTGGCTGCCTCGTCCATCACCGCGCCGAGCCTCATGACCCGAACCCCTCGAGCACGTACGGCTGGACGAGGTCCTCGATGTCCGGATCGAACCGGGACACCCGGACCGCGCCTTCGGCCGCCCACCCCGAGACGCCCTCAGGGCTGTTCTTCCGCATGAACCGGCGGTTCGCGAGCAGCAGGGTGGCCTCGACGATCGGGTCCGGCACGGCTGGCCAGCCCCAGTCCGCGGTCACCCGCACCCGCCGGTTGGTGGACCAGCAGCCCAGGTCGCGGCGCAAAGATTCGATCGCGCGGCCGCGGGCGATGGCGTTTTCCGGTTCGGTGTCGTAGTCGGTGACCGCGGTCCAGGTGGTGCCGTCGCCGACCTCGACGATCAGGCCGGTGGTGGTGGAGATGTCGTCGACGAGCAGCAGCTCCCCGTCGTCGCCGTGCACGGTCCGGCCGCGGGTGCGGTAGGTGCGTGCGGTTGCGGTGCCGTCGGCGTAGAACCGCCGGCCGGTCCGGTCGTCGATCGCCCTCGACGCCCGGGTGATCCGGGCCTGGAGCAGGGTGTCGTCGGCGTTGTCGGTGATGTCGCGCATCGACTTGAGCTCGGAGAGCTCGGCGTATTCGTTAGCCATGGACGCTCACCGCCCGGGCGGCGCGGACCATCGCGGCCTGATCGGGCAGGTGCCGGTCGCGCCAGGCCTCGTAGGCGAGCCGGTCCTTGCGGTACTGCTCCCGCCGGTTGACCCGCGCGTAGCCGGCGTCCATCGGCGCTTTGCCGGCCACTGGGTGCATGTGCTCGATGAGCACGTCCGGGAGGTAGCGGAGGCAGCCGGCCGCCTCGCCGAGATCCTTGACCGCGTTGTCGCAGTAGAGGTGCTCGACGTCGGCGGGCACCATGCGGCCGAGCGCGCGGATGATGTCGGAGGTCATCGCCCACTGGGTGGGGAGCCGCTGACCCTGGATGCCGTCGTTGCCGTAGACGATGCCCGTGCCGAGCTCGCGGAGCGCGGCGAGGTAGGTAGCCGCCCAGCCGGGGGTGCGGGGCAGGTGGTCGTCGCCCATGAACGCGACCGCAAAGTAGCCGGGATCGCCGGTCGCGGCCGCCGATGCACACTCGTTCAGCTTCCGCACCATCGGCAGCCACGTCGGCAGGGTCACGAAGGTGACCTGCGTTTGACCGACGTCCCGCAGGAGCTGGTCGAAGTAGGCGACGCGCTGGTCGAGATAGGCACCTAGCGTCGGGTCGTCCTCGTCGATCGCGAAGACGAGCGTGGCAGCTTCGTACGCATCGGTATCCCGCCACGCGGTAGCCATCCGAGCGACGCTGTCCGGTCGGCCCCGCGACGGCACGATCACCAGCAGCCCGGCGTCCTTCGGGTAGAGGAGCAGCTCAGACACGACGCCACCACCCGCCCGGGGAATGCGACACACGGCTGAGCGCCTCGACCTCGAGGTCGCGTACCCAGCCTTCGACGCCGACCAGCGTGCGGACGATCGCGACCAGAGGGCCGCCGACGGCGGGGATCTGCCGGCCGAACCGGCGGGCGTGCTTCGAGTTGACCAGGTCGGCCAGGCCGTCCTCGACCACCAGATGACACCCAGGGGTGACGTGCGGACCGTACGCGCGGATCTCCGCCTCGACGTGCGGGCCGTGGTGATCGGAGTCCAGGATCACCATGCACCGGCGGCCGTCGACCAGCTTCGTGACCCGGTCGACGATGTCCGGGGCGACCGAGCTGCCGAGCACGAACGTCACACCCGGCCAGCACTGCGCCTCAAACGCCGGCTCGGCGATGTCGACCGTGACCACCTCGACGCCGAAGCTGTCCGCGATCCAGGCCGCGGTCCCGCCCCACCGGGTGCCGGCCTCGACCACCACCTCGGGCCGGTCGGCCTCGATGATGTGTCGGTAGCGGTCGAGGTCGGCCGCCGACTTCCACATGTTCAGACCGGCGTGCTGCTGGGTGAACCCGGCGTGGCTGGTGAACGTGGCCATGCTGGCGGCGACGTCGATCGGGGTGTCAAGCATCGACCGGCTCCGACTGCTGCTCGGCGGCCTTGGCGGCCTCGGCCTGCAGCGCCGAGATGGCGCGCTGGGTGAGGTAGAAGTCCTCGTCGACCCACACCGGCTTGAGGTGGGTGGTGTGCACGCCGGTGTGCACGAACAGGGGGATGCCGGCGCGGCCGAGGCGGGCGCAGAACGCGATGTCCTCGCCCATCAGCCCCTCGCCGGGTTCCATGCGGCCGCGGTCGAACCAGGTGTCGCCGTAGGTGGCGCGCAGCTTGGCGAGGATGTCGCGGTGGATGAGCAGCATCGCGGCGCCGGTCGCGGCGGCCCGGGTCACCACGTTGGGGGTGTAGTCGTAGCGGATGACGAACCCGTACTTGCCTTCGTCGTTGGGTTTCCAGTCGTAGATGGTGGGGAACGGCTGCGTCCGCCACCCGCCCCGCAGATCCGACTCGACCTTCCGCAGCCCGAAGCACAGCCCACCGACTACGGGCCGCTCGACCGGGTCGGCTGCCTCGACGAGCCGATAGACGGCGTCCTCGTCGAAGCCCATGTCGGAGTCGATGAACAGCAGCCACTCGGCCTCGGACTGGTCGAGCAGGAACGTGCACGCCTTGTTCCGCTGCTCCGGCAGCGTGTTCGGCGAGGCGGGCAGCAGCATCGGACCGCCGCCGCGGATCAGCATGCCGTCGTTCGACGCGTCGTAGGCGAACATGCGCAGCACGCTGTCGGTGTACGACGTGGAATTCTGCCCGTCGGGCGGGCACAGCGTGACCGCCAGGACGGCAACCGTCGCCCCGGTCACCGCGCCCCCCGGCGGCCACGCTGCTCGCCCGGCGACCGCGTCGCCCGTTCCACCCGCGGAACGTCTGGTGCCGGCCCGGTACGGCGCACCACCGGCGCAGGTCCGAACAGGTCACCACGCGCCTTGACGAACGGGTCGTCGGCCGCCCACACGTCGCCGGCGCGGACGTGGATCGCCCGGCCGTCGTACTCGGTCACGCACGTCGCGGTGGCGAACACCACCTGTTCCTGCTGCTCCATGATCGTTTCTCCCCTTGTCCTGGATGGGGTGGGGCCGGCCGCGTCCAGGGCGCGGCCGGCGCCCAGCTTCCGGCCGGTATCAGTCCTGGGTGAGCAGGCGGAAACCGGAGTCGTTGATCGAGTCCGAGCCGATCCGCCGCCACATCACCGCGGCGCGCTCGCCGGTCGGCAGGCCCGACGTGGTGTCGAGGATGTGCTGGACGGTCTCGACCGTCGCGCCGACCCGGTTCGCGATGAGGAAGTTCCGGAAGTCGCCGACGATCACCAGCGACACGTCGGACGCCGAGGTGACGTTGCCGGTACCGACCGCGTCGTCCATGTAGTCGTTGTAGTGGAACGGCCGGCCGAACAGCGCACCGATCGACATCTGCGTGATGTCGATGGTGAAGTTCGCGTCGGCCGCCGACCCCGACGAGAACTGCCGGACCGCGTTCGCCACGGACGTCGACGTCATCCAGCGGGCGTTGCCGCGGTAGCGAATCGGCAGGGCGTCCCACAGCTTGTACAGGTCAACCGCGCCGAAGCTGCCGTCGGTGGTAACCCCGACCTGCGAGCCAGCGGTCGCCTCGATCGCGGTGATGATGCCGGTCGGCTGCGCGGTCGTGCCGAGACCGTTGGTGAACGCCTCGACCAGCTTCTCCGACTGCGACTCGCCCATGACGGTCGCGATCTCCGACGCGAAGTTCGGGTAGTCCCCGCCGATCTCGAACGAGTACTTCGAGACGGTGGTGAGCTTCTTCGTCGGCACGGTCGGCTGCGCCAGCGTCGGCGAACCCTCCGTGAACGTGGTCGCCTCGGTCGTCCAGTACGACGTCGCACCGGCCGAGGTGACACCGCGCCACTCGTCGTTGGTGATGTTCTCCACCCGGGAGATGGCGAAGAAGTCGTTCGGGTGGCCCTGCGCGGTCAGGATGATCGACGGGTCGATCAGCACCGGCACGCCGTACCCGCCGGCCGAGTCCGTGCCGATCGACATCGCCGCGCGGACCTGGTTGACCTGCTCGACCGCCGCGCCTTCCTCGGCGGTCAGCACCGCCCCGGCGCCGCGGGCCATCAGCTTCATGAATGCGCTGCGGTAGGCGTCGGTCTCGGTGGCCAGCAGCAGCCGCGCGAAGTGCGCGTTGTCGAAGTTGCGGCTCTGGGTGCGCAGCAGCCGCTCGACGTGACCGCGCACCGCGGCTTCGTCAAGGAACGACTCACCGATGCGCACATCGGACAGGTGGCCGACGTGCTGCGGGCTGTCGAGCACCGCGAGGGCCTTGCTGCGCAGCTCAGCACGGTTCAGGGAGCGCAGGTCACGGCCGTCGAACGGCTGCTCCTTCGCCCCGAACTGCGTCGAGCCCCACTTCGCCCGGGACTGACGGACACGCTCGGCGCGTTCCTCCGTCTCGATCCGGGCGACGGTCGCGGTGTGCTCGGTCTCGAGCTCGTTCCACCGTGCGGTTTGCGCCTCGTCCAGGTCGCCGTCACCGGCGGCCGTGTTCATCGCCCGCAGCTCCGCGGCGATGCCGGCCGCCAGCGCGCGCAGGTTCTCGAGCGTCGGCGCCTCCTGGGCGCGCCTACGCAGCTCCTCCAAGGTCATGGGTCTCCGCCAAGTCGATGAGAGTGAGGCGGCGGCGACGTGCCGCTGCCGTTACTCCGGCGACGTGACGGCCCACGCTTGTGGGTGTCGGCGGCTCCGGCCGGGCGTCTGTCGGGTCGGCGGCCCGCTGTGGGGTGCCGAGCCCGTTCAACGCTCGGAAAGCTTCGAACGATCGTACAAGATCCGAGTACGTTTCCTGGTCACGCTGCTGCACCTGCTGCGCGTACCAGTCCGTCCCCGACCGCATCGACGCGGTCGCTTCCGGATTCGCCGGCCACGTCACCGGGCCGGCCTCGTGCAGCCGGACCTCGGTGATGGTGCGCTCCGGCAGGGCGTCCGGGTTGTCCTTGGATGCCTCGGGCTCACGGTTCCACGACTCGCCGAGCACCTCGAACATGAAGCTGGACCCGTACGCGCCGGCGCGTAGGCCGGGCAGCAGGTCCCGGTTGTAGGAGGTGTCGAACAGGCCGCCGGCGAGGTACGGCGAGTCCTTGCGGTCGCCGTACTCCTCGGGCATGGCGAGGACCTTGTCGCCGATGTTGAAGTCCATGCCGTGGTTGAACAGGATCTTCGTCTGGGCGCCACGCTCGGCGAGGGTCTTCTTGAATGCGCCGGGCGCGACCTGCTCGAGGAACGTGCCTTCCCACCACGAGTCGATGCGGTACCAGGTGTTGTAGCGGGAGAAGTTCACCTCGAGGGTGCCGAGCGTGCCGTCGGCCGGCGCCGCGGCTTCCTCCTCGGGTTCCTCGTCCTTCTTCTTGGCCCGGTCGGCGAGGGCGGCCCCGACCGCACCGCCGCGGATCACGTACAGGCCACGCAGCGAGCGCTTCACGGCTGCTCCTCCTCGTCCTCGTCTTGGTCGGGTTCTTCGTCGTCGGCCGGCTCCTCGGCCGGGGCCGGCTTCGCCGCGGTGACGGTGATGACCTCGTCGCCGCCCGGCACGGGCTCTTCGTCTTCCAGCTCGCGGACCTCGTTGATCGACTTCCACGCCTTGTTGCCGAGCGCCAGCTGGTGAGCCTGGTAGCGCTGCATCGTGTTGGTCTCGAGCATCGCGTCACGGTTGATGATCGAGTACTGCGGGCGGGGCAGGAACAGGAACAGCACCCGCTCGACCCGGCGGATCCACTTCCCGACCGCGTACTTCAGCAGCTGGATGTCGCGGTCCTGGACGTTGGCGTAGGTCATGCCGCCGCCGGTCTCGTAGCCGAGGATCTCCGCGATGCCCGGCCCGTAGATACGCGCGCACTGCGCCTCGCTGTAGCCCATCGTGCCGAGGAACTGCGACTCCTCGGGGGTGACCGACAGGGTTTGCCACTCCCAGCCGCGGCCCATCACCACCGGCTCCCGGTTGCCCTTCAGCGCGGCCATGAACCGCTGCTTGATCGTCTTCGCCTGGTTCGGGTCGACGCCAGCAAGGTTGTTCCGAAGGATGCCGACGGGCTGCGCGTCGGAGTCGAACCAGCCTTTGCCAAACCTGCTCGCCGCGAGGGTGACGCCGATCGTGTCCGCGTGCCGCTGGATCGGGGACTGCCCGAGCACCTGCCCGGGGATCGGGTTCACCCGCCGGTGCATCATGCGTCCGGTGAAGTCCTGCCCGTTCACCGTCCACTGCACCTTGCCGTCGTCCAGGTGGCCGGACACCCGGTCAGGGTGGAACAGCTCGACCTGCTGCAGGAATCCCTTCGACGAGCGGGACAGCTCGTTGCCGTACACGTTGCCGCGGTACAGCCACGAATAGACGAGTTGGTAGATCCAGTCCTCGAGGCCGTAGCCGTCCCCGGCGGGATCCTCGAGGTAGCTGGGCATCGGGATCTCGCGCCGGGCGGGCCCCTTGCCGGTGTAGAAGTCGATCGGCAGTTCGGAGCAGATGGAGGCGATGAGGTCGACAGCCGAGGCGATCGCGACGGACTGCTGGGCGTTCTCAATGCGGCTGCCATCGATGTGCGCGTACCCGCCGCCGGCAACCAACCCTGGTAGGTGGAACGTCTCCGACCGGGCGATCGCGGCTGGCCGGGTCCGCCACCAGATACCCATCAGACCCGCCGGTCCAGTGCCCACAGCACGCCGCCGGCGAACGTCACGCCGAGCGGCTCCCACGCCATCCACAACCCGGCCGACACGAGCAGCGGCCCGCCGATGCCAGGCACGCTCACGCCGACCCGGCGCATCGCGGCACCAGCCAGCTCAGCCGCCCGCGCGCCGAACTTCTCCTGACGGGAGCGCCACTGCGCCGCGAACACCGTCACCCAGCGCCCCCTTCTAGAACACCCACGCGACCGATCTAGAACAGATCCCCAACAGGATCGTAGTCCTCGATCAGGTTCACGCGTGCATACAGCGTCCAGCGCGCCTCCGTCAACACCACCAACCCAGTGATATCCACGCTCGGGTCGGTCCGGACCCACGCAATCGAATCGCCACGCACCCTGGTCTTCGCCACCTTCACCGCCGCGGCGACCTGGGCCGCCGGCACATGCCGGATGGTGCGCTGCTTCACCGCGTCGATGAGCTGCCCGCACGCCGCGGCCATCTCGGTGCCGCCGAGCACCGCCAGGTCACCGCGCTGCGGCGGATGCGGCACCTGCCCCTCGAGACGGATCGCCTGAATGGGCCGGTCCTCCGGCCGGATGAACCCGGCCGTCTTCAGGTCCTCCTTCAGCGACGCGTACGTGCCGCGGCCCATCCCCACCGCCACCGGGTCCAACACCTCCCGCAGCTTGACCAGCGCATCGACGATCCACTCCGTGCCGGCCTGGAAGCGAATCAGCTGCAGGTGGCCCAGCCCGTCCGCCCGGTGGCCGTACACACCGATCGCCGCCCAGTCCCGCTCCGGGGCGATGTCCACTGCAATCGCCACATCACCGTCACGGCGAGACTCCGCGTCGCCGAGGTCCTGCCAGATCTCCCAGTCGATCGCCGCACCGGTCTCCAGCTCAGAGAACACGCCGAGGCCCTCACGGAGGAACTGCTCAACACCCGCGGCGCGCAACTCACGGATCACCGACTCATCCATCACGCGCGTGCCGTAGGCCCGGTTCGACTCGGCGACCTTCTCGAACAATCGCCGGCGGAGCTCCCGGCCGGCGGGCGTCTCGGCCTCGTCGTCGTCGAGGGCCTTGTTCTGCTCGACCAGCTTGAACAGCTGCACGTAGTCCCCGGTCGCGCACCACTCGTAGTAGATGAACCCGCGGGTGGGGTTCGGTGCGCGTGCGCTCTTGCGGCCCCGCGCGCACAGGGCGCGGAGCACGTCGCTCGTCTTCAGCGGCGCGCTCGACGCGTACAGCACCTGCGGATTCGCGGCCGCACGCGTCGCGTACATGATCGCGGCGACCTGCTCCTCGGTCAGCGCGAACGCCTCGTCCAGGATCAGCGGCGAGACCTCGGCGAAGCCCCGGCCAGAGCCGCCCGAGCGAGCGAGCCAGGCGATCGTCGCGCCGACCGGCACCCGGCCGCCGCCCTTGAGGATGATCTCCGTCGAGTGCGTCGAGCTGCGGATCGTCTTCACGCGCTTGCGGAGGTGATCCCAGTTGTCGAAGTAGGCGCGTACCCGCTCGAACGCCTTCAACGCGGTCTTGAACTCGTGCGCCGTCCACACCACCAGCGGCTCACCGATCAGCAGCGGCCCGGCCAGCGCCCGCGCCTCGAGCACGACACCCTTGCCGTTCTGCCGCGGCTCGATGTCGACCACCTCGGACGCCAGCCACAAGCCGTCCTCACGGATCGCGACGCAGTCACGGACCTGTGCGGCCTGCCCATCGTCGAGATACATACCGACCGACGCGAGCAGGTCGACGGCCTCATCACCCCACCCGTCCACCGCCCCCGGCGGCACGCTGCGATAGGTCGGTTCCTGGCTGCCGAGCAGCACGGCGCCGGTTGAGTTCATCGATCGGATCGCTCTCCTCCGGCGCGGCGTCCGCCATCGCCCTCAGCTCGGCCATGGTGCCGCGCAACTCCTTCAACAGCGAAGCCGCATCACGGGCGCCGGGCTCGTCGTCGAGGATCTTCGCCGCGACCCGGGCGCCGGCGGCGAGGGTGCTGTTCCGCACTGCCTCGGGCATGCCTTCCAGGTCATCATCGAGGGCCTCACTCACAGTCACGACTACCCCCAGTGACAGAACGGCTTGGGTTATTCACCGTGCGCACACAAATGAGA